>OGFG01003816.1_pt1 | contig 10297 bp, 9 predicted proteins | sample 1570761 | NCBI WGS metagenome assembly OGFG01 (sample SAMEA2581938, study PRJEB24529) | metagenome | biome: Human gut stool | place: China | collected 2011 | reverse complement strand
ATATCCATTCTTTTGAAAATATTCGTGTATTGCAAAAGCTGCAACACTTCTAACTCTAAAAACTGCACTGAAAGTATTAGTTCTTGGACGTAAATGTGCAACAGTTCTTAGATATTCAAAAGAGTGTCTTTTCTTTTGAAGCGGATAAGAACTATCTGCAAGGTTAAATATTTCAACTGAATTTGCTTGCATTTCAAAAAGTTGCTTAGCATTTTCAGTCTTAACAATAGTTCCCTTTACTATTAAAGTAGAACTAATTGTAACTTTACAAACTTCTGTGAAGTTTGATAATTTATCTGTAAAAACTATTTGTAAATTATTCAAAAAAGAACCATCGTTCAATTCTATAAATCCAAAAGTTTTAGAATCTCTAACTGTTCTAACCCAACCAGAAATTTCGACCTCTTGACCTATATATTTTTCGCTGTCGCGATATAAATCTTTAATTGTTGTTTTCTCCATAATTTGTCCTCCTATCAGTAATATATAAAGATTATACATTTATTATATGGAAAAATCAAGAAAAATAGCTCAAAAATATAGACTTTTAAGTAAATTAGTAGTAAAATATAAAAGAGTTTTTACATAAAATTATACAAAGAAGGACTTGATGAAAATGACCAATAAATATAGGACCAATAATTGTGGCGAATTAACAATTAAAAATGTAGGACAAGAAGTGAGACTTGCCGGCTGGATACAAAAAATAAGAAACTTAGGTGGAATGACTTTTGTTGATTTAAGAGATCAATATGGAATAACCCAAGTAGTTATATCTAGCGAAGAATTAAAAGAGCAAATGGCAAAATTATGCACAGAAAGTGTAATATCTGTGGATGGTTTCGTTGTTGAACGTTCAAACAAGAACCCTAAAATGTCAACAGGAGATATTGAAATAGATGCTAAAAAAATCACATTACTTGGAGAATGTGAATCAACACTTCCTTTTGAGGTAAACTCTGAAAAAGCAGATATTTCTTCTGTAAGAGAAGATCTAAGATTAGAATACAGATTCTTGGATTTAAGAAATGATACAATTCATAAAAATATTTTGCTACGTAGCAAAATAATCAAAAGTTTAAGAGCAAAAATGGACGAATTAGGATTTTCAGAAATACAAACTCCAATACTTGCAAACTCTTCACCAGAAGGAGCAAGAGATTTCTTAGTACCAAGCAGACTACATCCAGGAGAGTTTTATGCTCTACCACAAGCACCACAACAATTTAAACAATTATTAATGATATCAGGATTTGATAAATATTATCAAATTGCACCATGCTTTAGAGATGAAGATCCAAGAGCAGATAGAGCACCAGGAGAATTCTATCAATTAGATTTCGAAATGGCATTTGCTACACAAGAAGACGTTTTAGGAGTTATAGAACAAGTAATTCCAGCAGTCTTTAAAGAGCATACAAATTGGCAAGTAGACGAAGGACCATTCATAAGAATTCCTTATAGGGAAGCAATGGAAAAATACGGAATAGATAAACCAGATTTAAGAAATCCTTTAATAATTCAAGATGCAACAGAAATATTTAAAAATACTGAATTCAATGCATTTAAAGGAAACATTGTAAAAGCAATAGTTGTTCCAAATGGAGCAAGTCAAGGAAGAAAATTCTTTGACAACATGACAGAATTTGCAGTTCAAGAGCAAAAAGCAAAAGGCTTAGCTTGGACAAAAATAGAAGAAGGCGATACTGTACAAGGTGGAATAGCAAAATTTATTACAGAAGATGTACTAAAAGGATTAGAAGAAAAACTAGGAGCAAAACAAGGAGACAGCATATTCTTTGTAGCAGACAAATTAGAAAAAGCACAAAAAATAGCTGGACAAGTAAGAATAGAATTAGGTAAAAGACTAGACTTACTAGAAAAAAATGTATATAGATTCTGTTTTATAGTAGACTTTCCAATGTATGAATACAATGAGGACGAAGGCAAAATAGACTTCAACCACAACCCATTTTCGATGCCACAGGGAGGTTTAGAAGCATTAGAAAGTAAAGAACCATTAGACATATTAGCATATCAATATGACTTAGTATGCAATGGTTATGAAATGGCATCAGGAGCAGTTAGAAATCACGATCCAAAACTAATGGTAAAAGCGTTTGAAATTGCAGGATATTCAGAAGAAACTGTAAAAGAAAGATTTGGAGCATTATACAAAGCGTTCAAATATGGAACTCCACCACATGCAGGAGCAGCACCAGGATTAGATAGAATGGTAATGTTGATTGCAGACACACAAAATATAAGAGAAATAATTGCATTCCCTAAAAACAAAAAGGCAAGAGATGTTATGATGAATGCACCAAGCAAGGTTGATGAACAACAATTAAAAGATGTTCATATAAAAATAGATAAATAAAAGAAAGCAGGTGGACTTATGAAAATAGAAGAAGAAGCAACACTTGCAACAGCAGTAGGAGAAATAAACCAGAAATTAGAAAAAATAATAAATGAACAAAAAGAAATTAAAACAACATGTCAAAAATGTGAAGAAAAAATAAACAAATTACAAGAATTCCAAGAAATAAATGACATGAGATCACAAGCATTTTATAAAGAATTAAATGATGTAAAAAAATGCTTAATAATGTTGTATGATAAACTATATTAGAAAAAGTGAGGATAAAAATGAAGAAAACTTTTAGATTTTATTTTGCACTAACAGTAGCAAAATGCGCAAATTTAGCATTAAAAATACTAGGAAGAAAAGCATCGTATTTCCCAGGAAAAGTAGCATTGTCATTATGCCCGGATTTTTTGGGAATGGTGGAAAAACCAAAAATAGTTATAGCAATAACTGGTACAAATGGAAAAACAACAGTAGCAAACTTACTACTAGATTGTTTAGAAAATTGTGGTTATAAAGTTATAAACAACAAGGCTGGATCTAATGTAAACGCAGGAATTGCAAGCAGCTTGGTACAAGGAGTAACATTAGGACAAAAAGTAAAGGGAGACATGGCAATATTCGAAGTAGATGAAAGAAGTTCACCAAAAGTTTATCCTTACATAAAACCAAATTACTTAATATGCACAAATTTAATTAGAGATTCATTAAGAAGAAATGCACATCCAGAATTTATATTTAATATTATAAATTCTAATTTGCCAAAAGAAACAAAGTTAATATTAAATGCAGATGACTTAATAAGCAGTAGTTTAGGAGCAGAAAACGAGAAAGTTTATTATGGAATAGATAAATTGGACTCAGACTATGAGGAATGTCCAAACATAATAAACGATATAGCGGTATGCCCAAAATGTCATACTAAGATGAAATATAATTATGTAAGAAATAATCATATTGGAAATGGTTATTGCCCAAACTGTGACTTCAAGTCAAAACAAGCAGATTATCACATTACAAAAATAGATTACCAAGCAAATAAGGCAATAGTGGATAGAAAAGGACACGAAGAAGAATACAAACTACTAAACAATAATAGTATATTCAACATATATAATGAACTTGCAGTAATCACATTTTTAAGAGAATACGGATTTTCAGACGAAAAAGTACAAGAATTACTTAAAAATCTAAAAATAACAAAATCGAGATACGAGGATGAAGAAGTAGAAGGATACAAAATAATTAGTTATATGACTAAGGGAGGAAATCCGGTTGCAACATCTGGAGTATTTGATTATGTGAGAAGAGAACCAAACAAAAAAGACATAATTATGATGATAGAAAACATACATGACGGAGAAGATTGGCCAGAAAATATTACTTGGATATATGACACAGATTTTGAATTCTTAAAAGACGAAAATATAGACAAAATAATAATAGGTGGAATACGTTCACAAGACTACAGAATTAGATGCTTACTAGCAGGAATCCCAGAAGAAAAAATAATATGTGACAAAGAAGAGACAGAAACTTATAAATATTTATCATTAGACAAAAACAAAGACATATATGTATTATTTGATTTGGACTCTTTGGGCAAGCTAGCAACATTACAACAAAACATAAGAAACAGAATAAAGGAGGGAAAATAGATGATAAAAATAGAAGTATTATTCCCTGAAGTATGTAATTTGTATGGAGACATGTTTAATATAAAATATTTAGAAAAATGTATTGATGAAGTAGAATGTATAAAAACAGATTTAACAGATACACCAAGATTTGGTTCAGAAGATGTTAATATGATATACATGGCTCCGATGCCTGAAAGCATTCAAGAATTAGCTATAAAAAAATTAGAACCATACAAGGAAAGAATAAAAGAATTAATAGACAAAAAAGTGGTATTTTTACTAGTCGGAAATGCGGTCGAAGTGTTTGGAAAATACATAGAAAATGAAGATGGGAGCAAAATAGAAGCTCTAGGTTTACTAGACTTATATGCAAAAAGAGATATGATGCACAGACATAATAGTGCATTTATAGGCGATTTTGAAGATATAAAAGTAATAGGATATAAATCACAATTTACAATGATATATGCAGACAATCAAGAAAACTATTTTGCAAAAGTAGAAAAAGGAATAGGAATTAACAAAGAGAGCAAACTAGAAGGAATAAGGGTAAACAATTTAATAGGAACATACTTATTAGGCCCAGTTCTAGTATTAAATCCTCTACTAACTAAAAAAATCTTAGAGATGCTAGGAGTAAAAGAACCAAAGCTTAAATATGAAGCAGATTTAATAGATGCATATCAGAAGAGATTAGAAGAAATAAGATTAAAAGTAAAATAGAAAGAGATAAAATGAAAAATATAAAAGATTATGACTTAGAAGATTTGAAACAAGAGCTTATATCGATTGGAGAAAAAGGCTTTAGAGCAGAGCAGATTTTTAAATGGCTATACCAAGAAAAAGTAAAAAACTTTGATGAAATGACAAATCTTTCTTTGGAATTAAGAGAAAAACTAAAAAATAATTATACAATCTGTAATTACAATATATTAAAAAAATTGGAATCGTCAGATGGAACAAAAAAATATTTATTTGACATTTTAGATGGAAATATTATAGAATCAGTATTGATGGAATACCATTATGGAAAATCAGTGTGTGTTTCATCACAAGTTGGTTGCAAAATGGGATGCAAATTCTGTGCATCAACAGGAATTCCATTTGTAAGAAACCTTACGGCAGGAGAGATTGTAGAGCAAATTTTAGCAATAGAGCAAGATACTGGCGACAAGATTTCGAATATAGTGTTCATGGGAATTGGAGAACCATTGGACAACTATGACAATGTAATCAAAGCAATAAGAATATTAAACAATCCAAAGGGATTGGGAATAGGTGCTAGACATATAAGCGTATCTACAAGCGGATTAGTTCCAAGAATATATGATTTAGCAAAAGAGAATATACAATGTACACTATCAGTATCATTACACGCAAGTAATAACGAAAAACGTTCAAGCATGATGCCAGTAAATAATAGATACAGTGTAGAAGAATTAATTAAAGCTTGCAAAGATTATATTGCAATGACAAATAAAAGAATATCATTTGAATATGCGTTAGCTAAGGATAACAATGACAATATGCAAGATGCAAAAGAACTTGCAAACCTACTAAAAGGAATGTTATGCCACGTTAACTTAATACCAATCAACAAAATTGAAAACGGAAAATTTACAAAAAGCTCAAATGAAAATATAATAAAATTTAGAGATTATCTAAATGACCACGGAATTGTAGCAACTATTAGAAGAGAACTTGGTTCAGATATAGAAGCTGCTTGTGGCCAATTAAGAAGAAAAAATTTGAATCCTAAAAATGAAAATAATGAGAATCAATAGTTGAATCTTATTAAAGTTTTTTAAGAAGATAATAGGAGGAAAAATATGCAAATATTTGCAAAAACAGATATAGGAAAAGAGCGAAAAATAAACGAAGACTTTTTCTATATATCAGATATGAAAGATGAAATACAGTTAGCTATATTAGCAGATGGAATGGGAGGCTATAATGCGGGCGAAGTAGCGAGCAAAACAGCAACCCAAGCTGTAAAAGAATATATACAAAAACATTTTTCAAAAGACGATATAGAAGAAACAATTAGACAAGCAATAGAATATGCAAATAGGGTAGTATATGACAAAGCAAAAAAACAAAAAGAATTAGACGGAATGGGTACTACTTTAGATGTTTGTCTAATATATAATAATAAGGTATATATTGGTCATACTGGAGATAGTAGGGTATATAAGATTAAGCACAACGAAATGCAAAAAATTACAAGAGATGACAGTTATGTGCAAACGCTAATAGAGGATGGAACAATAACCAAAGAAGAAGCATTTAATCATCCTAAAAAGAATATGATAACAAAAGCACTAGGATGCATGGGAGATGTTGTACCTAACATATATGTAGAAAATTTCGAAGAAAAAGACATAATATTAATGACTTCTGATGGATTGACAAATATGGTAAAAGAAGACGAAATCTTAAAGATTATCAATGAAAATCCAGAAGAAGCAGTAGACAAATTAATAAAAAAAGCAAATGATAATGGTGGCTATGACAACATTACAGTTGTTATAATATTATAAGTGGGGAGAAAGATTATGAATATAATAGGAAGAACAATAGCAAATAGGTATGAAATAATTAATAAAACCGGTGTAGGGGGAATGGCAACAGTATATGTTGCAAAAGACAAAGTGCTAAATAGAAATGTTGCTGTAAAAGTATTAAAAGACGAATTTACAACAGATGAAGAATTTGTTAAAAGATTCAACTCAGAAGCACAAGCAGCAGCAAGTTTGTCACACCCTAACATAGTATCAATATATGACGTAGGAAACGAAGACAATATTTATTATATAGTAATGGAACTTGTAAGAGGAAAGACGCTAAAACAGATTATAACAGAAGAAGGAGCACTTCCTTGGAAATGGTCTGTAAATATAGCAATGCAAATAGCTTCAGCGCTAGAAACAGCACACAAAAATAACATAGTTCATAGAGACATAAAACCACATAATATAATAATAACAGAAGATGGAGTTGCAAAAGTAACAGACTTTGGAATTGCAAAAGCAGTATCAAACTCAACAATTACAGCATTTGGAACAACTATTGGATCAGTACATTATTTTTCACCAGAACATGCACGTGGAGGATTTACAGACGAAAAATCTGATATATATTCTTTAGGTGTTGTTATGTATGAAATGTTAACAGGAAGAGTACCATTTGATGCAGATACACCAGTATCAGTTGCATTAAAACATATGCAAGAAGAGCCAGTAGAACCAAAAGAAATAAACCCTAACATTCCAAGTTCAGTAAATAAAATAATAATGAAAGCACTAAAAAAAGATCCAACACTTAGATATCAAACAAGCACAGAAATGTTACAAGATTTAAGGGCATGTTTAAAAAATCCAAATGGAAACTTTGTAGAAGAAAAAGACTATGATGAAACAGCCAAAACTCAAAGAATAAATGTAAGTGAATTAGAAGAAAATAAACGTGTCTCTAAAGAAGATAAAAATTCAGATAATAAATTTATTGCTTTTATTAAGGAACATAAAAAATTAAGTATATTTATAGGGGTAATTTTATTATTCTTCATAGCATTTGGAGGAACAATGCTATTCTTAGGTGCAACAAATCCTAAAGAAGTAGAATTACCAAATATTACTGGAATGACAGCACAAGAAGCAGAAGAAACACTAAAAAAAGCAAATTTAAAATATGAACTAGAAAAAGAAGAATACAATAAAGATGTTGAAGAAGGAAAGGTAATTAGCCAAGAACCACCATATCAAGCAAACTTTAAAGTAAAAGAAGGAAGCCAAGTAAAAGTTGTAATTAGTAAGGGACAAGAAAAAACTAAAGTTCCAAAAGTTGTTGGAATGAAACAAGATGAGGCTGTTAAAGCTTTAGAAGAAGCAAAATTAAAATATGAAATAGTAGAAGAAGCAAGTAAAAAAGTTGAAGAAGGTTATGTAATTAGTCAAGAAACAGAAGCTGATGCAGATGCATTTGCAGGAGATACTGTAAAAATTCATGTAAGTACAGGAACTGAAAAAGTAACAATGGTAAGTGTATTAGATAAAAGCGAGGAAGATGCAAAGACAGCATTAAAAGCTATTGGTATAACATCTATAAACACTGTATATGAAGAAAATTCAAGTAAAGCAAAAGGTGTTGTATTAAAACAAAGTGTTGAGCCAGGAAGCACAGTTGAGAAAGATTCAAAAATTACTATTACAGTAAATAATTACGAAGCAAGTAATACTATAAATTTAGTAATAAATGTTAAATCATTAACAGGAGGATACACAGAAAGTACAACAAATAGCAGTAATGTTACAAATTCATTAAATACAACCAATACAACAACTACATCACAACAAACAGTAAATAAAAAAGTAGATGTGTCAGTATCAGTTGGCGGAACAGTAGTTCAAACTAGAACAAATATTGATAAAAACCAAACAGATTTAAGTATACAAGTTGACGGAAAAGGAACTCAAACAGTAACAGTTAATGCAGGTGGTGCAATATCTACAAAAACAATTAATTTTGCAGGAACAGAAAAAACTATCAAAATACCATAATAAAAATCAAGGAACGATGAAAATTAGTCGTTCCTTGATTAGTAAATATAAAAGAAAATGAGGGAAAAATGCAGGGATTAGTAATAGAGAATATATCAAATTTATATAAAATACAAGTAAATGAGTATATATATGAAGCTGTTGCAAGAGGTAAAATAAAAAAAGAGGAAATAAGCCCAGTAGTAGGTGACATTGTTGAAATAGAAATAACAGATAAAGAAAATAAAAAGGCAGTAATTGAAAAAATACATAGTAGAAATGTATATATAAAAAGACCTAAAATGGCGAATTTAACTCAGTTAATATTTGTAGTATCTAGTAAACAACCAAAACCAGATTTATTATTGCTTGACAAGCAATTAGCATATGCAAATTATTTAAATGTAAATGCTATTATAGTATTAAATAAAACAGATTTAGATGACAAACAGGAATTTGAAAAAATAAAAAATGTATATAAAAAAATAGGCTATAAAGTTTTAGAAACTAAGGCAAAAGAAGGAAATGGAATTAAAGAATTAATTGATATTATGCAAGGAAACATTAATGCCTTTTCTGGAAATTCGGGGGTTGGAAAATCAACACTAATAAATGCTATTTTTAAATATAGTATAACAGAAGAAGGAGAAATTAGCAGAAAAAATAAAAGAGGAAAGAATACTACAACACAAGTTAAGTTGTATAAAATAAATGAAAATACATATATTGCAGATACTCCTGGATTTTCAACATTTGAAATAAGTGAAATTGAAAGTAAAGATTTATATAAATATTTTAAAGAATTTGATAATACTAACTGTAAATACATTGGATGTTCACATATTAAAGAAACAGAATGTGGAATAAAGCAGGATGTAGAAAATGGAATAATAGATAAAGGAAGATATGAAAGATTTTGCAAAATATATAATGAATTAAAACAAAAGGAGGAAAGAAAATGGTAGAAATTTCAACATCGATTTTAAGTGTAAAAAAAGGCCAAGAATCAGAAACTTTTTTTGCATTAGAAAAGGCAAAAACTAATTATTTCCATATTGATGTAATGGATGGAAAATTTGTAGAAAATAACACATATGAAAAAATGCGTGAGTATGCATCATATATAAAAAGAATATCTAATTTACCATTAGACATACATTTAATGGTAGATGATGTAAAAGAGGCAATTGATGACTTTTTAGCAGTTGAACCTAATATAATAACTTTTCATTTGGAAGCATGCAAAAATAAACAAGAAGTAATGGAATTAATAAATTATATAAAACAAAATAATTGCAAAGTAGGAATAGCAATAAAACCAAATACAAAAATAGAAGAAATATATGAATATTTGCCATTTATTCATACTGCTTTAGTAATGACTGTAGAACCCGGAAAAGGTGGACAAACACTTCTTGCAGATATGGTAGAAAAAATTTCTTTATTAAAAAAATACATAGAAAAAAATAATTTGGAAGTTGATATAGAAGCAGATGGAGGAATTAATTTAATTACTGCTCCAAAAGTAAAAGAGGCTGGGGCTAATATTTTAGTTGCAGGTACGGCAATTTTAATTGCAAAAGATTATAAAATAATAATAGATGAATTGAAACAATAAAAATAAACTAAAAAAAAAAACACTATTTAAAATAGTGTTTTTTAGTTTCTATTTTTTAGATTTTTTTGGAAGTAACTTTTTTGTTATAATTCCTAAACCTAAAACTGTATATATAATACCTACTAAAGCTCCT
>OGFG01003815.1_pt1 | contig 10298 bp, 13 predicted proteins | sample 1570761 | NCBI WGS metagenome assembly OGFG01 (sample SAMEA2581938, study PRJEB24529) | metagenome | biome: Human gut stool | place: China | collected 2011 | reverse complement strand
ATGACTGTTCTGGTGGTGGAGCCCATGAAGGAACCCTATGTGAAGGAGATCGACCCCGGCCTTCATGCGCTGCAAGCGGAGGTGGGCGGCGATATTGCCGCCTCCTATCCCTTTGACGATCTGGTGGGGCTGGTGCTGAACGACGAGGGCAAGCTCATCGGTCTGGACCTGAACCGCTCTCTCCGGGACGAGCATGGGGAGATTTATGACATGGTGGCGGGCGCCTTCCTGGTGGTGGGCCTGGGGCCGGAGAGTTTTGCGTCCCTGCCCCCGGACATGATCCTGGAAGCGAAAGCGCCGCCGGTGATCTCACGGGAATTCCACGCAGTAGGTACGAAGCAGTCCGCAGTCACAAAGTCAACTCTCACATTGCCATCGTAGTAGACGCGGATTACTCCGCCGCCCAGCGCGAACGCCCTCTCCAGGAATCCCGGGAAGCGCTCCGTGAAGCGGCTTTCTCTCAGCACACGCTCTACGAACTTTCTGGTGTCATCATCGGAATAGCACATCGTGGTGCCCTCGGTGAAGCACAGCCTGGAAAGCTCGCCGCACAGCGCCTTTGCCGCTCCAAGGGAAGCCAGCTTACGGGTGCCGCCCTGGATTCCGCCCTTACGGGTGTATCTCCAGTCACCGCCGCCGTTGTAGATGTCCTCCCATCTCTGGATATCAGCGTAGTACCCGGTAAGGCTCACCCCGGGATTCCGGCTGCCAGTCCGTAGCAGCCAGTCCTTAACGCCCAATTCACATTCCTCCTTATCAGATTCTGTCGGAAGTTCCCGGATTATTACCCGTTTCCCTTCCGCACCTAAATAATACCCCCTGAATTACTGCAATTTACTGCAAGAGTGAAAACGCCCGGGATTGACAATTGTGAAAAAAAGGTGTATAGTATATATTGTAAATAAAGAAAAGACTGATCGGAAAGTTCCGTAAAAAAGGAGTATTCTGTGAATATAATCATAGTCGGCTGCGGCAAGGTCGGACAAGCGCTTGCGGAGCAGCTCAATGAAGAAGGAAATAATATAACGGTGATTGACCTGGTGGCAAAGAAGGTCAATGAAATATCCAGCCAGTTTGATGTTATGGGCGTAGTCGGGAATGGCGCGACACACCTTGTCCAGCAGGAAGCCGGGATAAGCAAGGCAGACCTGCTGATAGCGGTGACCGGCTCCGACGAACTGAATCTGCTGTGCTGTCTTATCGCGAAGAAAGCAGGTAACTGCCAGACGATTGCCCGGGTGAGAAGTCCGCAGTATTACACCGAAGCCCCGTTCCTGAAGGACGAATTAGGTCTCGCCATGGTAATAAACCCCGAACAGGCAGCGGCGAACGAGATAGCGCGCGTATTGCGCTTCCCGTCTGCGATAAAGATAGACAGCTTCGGCAGAGGCAGGGTGGAACTGCTTAAATTCCGCTTGCCGGAGGGAAGCCCTCTTGTGGGCTGCGCCGCCAAGGAGATAGCCACCAAGCTTCACTGCGATGTGCTGGTGTGCACCGTGGAGCGCGGCGACGAGGTCCATATTCCGAAGGGCGATTTCGTGTTTGAGGAGAAGGACGTTATCTCCATAGTTGCCGCCACGCGCAAGGCGGCGGATTTCTTCAAGCGTATCAAGTACAAGACAAACTCCGTCAAGGACGTCATGATAGTCGGCGGCGGCGAGATCGGGCACTACCTCTGCGAACAGCTGACCCGTTCCGGAATGTCGGTGAAGCTTATCGAAAAGGATCCCAGACGCTGCGAGGAACTCTGCGAACTGCTGAACGATGTGACAATAATCAACGGCGACGCCAGCGACCAGAATATACTACTGGAAGCCGGCCTGGAAAATACCGGCGCGTTCGTAGCGCTGACGAACCTGGACGAGGAGAACATACTGCTCTCCCTTTTCGCGAAGAGCGCCGGGAACTGCAAGCTTGTGACAAAAATAAACCGTATCGACTTCGGCGGCGTAATAAACCATCTTGATCTCGATACGATAATCTATCCCAAGAACATAACCTCTGACAATATCGTGCGTTATGTCCGCGCAATGAGGAGCTCCATCGGCAGCAACATGGAAACCCTCTACAACATAATCAAGGGCAAGGTCGAAGCCGCAGAGTTCATCATAAAGGAGCAGTCCCCGGTAGTCGATGTTCCGCTGATGGAACTTGCGCTCAAACCCAACGTGCTTGTGGCAGCGATACTCCGGGACAAGAAAGTGCTCATACCGCGCGGTCATGACAGCCTGCAGATAGGCGACGCCGTGATAATCGTATCCAGCCGCCTTGCGTTGCACGATATCACCGATATTCTCAAGTAACAGGAGCCGGTCATGAACTACAGAATGATAACATATATTCTCGGCTGGATACTGCTGTTTGAGGGAATGTTCCTTGCAGTGCCCTCGATAACGGCGCTGGCATTCGGTGAATCCGCCCTGTGGACTTACCTGCTGTCCGCCAGCGTGTGCCTGCTGATAGGAAGCCTGCTGATACTGAAAAAACCGGAAAAGCGTCAGCTGTACGCACGCGAGGGCTGCGTGATAGTATCCCTCAGCTGGATAGTACTGAGTGCGTTCGGCGCGCTGCCGTTCTATCTTTCCGGGGAGATCCCGAACTTCATCGACGCGCTCTTTGAGTCCGTGTCGGGATTCACCACCACCGGCGCAAGTATCCTGTCCGATGTGGAAGCCATCTCCCACGCCTCGCGCATGTGGAGGAGCTTCACCCACTGGGTAGGCGGAATGGGCGTGCTGGTGTTCATCATGGCATTTATCCCCCTCTCCGGCGGCCAGAACATGCACATTATGAAGGCGGAAAGCCCGGGGCCGTCCGTCAGCAAGCTGGTGCCGCGCGTCAAGACTACGGCAATGCTGCTGTATTCCATCTATCTTGTGCTCACCACGATCGAATTTGTTATGCTGCTCTTCGGCGGAATGACAGTATATGAGGCACTGAACACAAGCTTCGCCACCGGCGGCACCGGCGGCTTTGGATTCTACAACTCCAGCATGGGAAGCTTCTCGCCGTATATCCAGATAGTGATAACAGTATTCATGCTGCTGTTTTCGGTGAATTTCAACTGCTACTTCCTGCTTCTGACGAGGAAGATAAAAGACGCATTCAACCTTGAGATGAGAACGTTCTTTATAATCTACACAGCCGCGACCCTGCTGATAACCTTCAACATTGCCGGACAGTTCAGCAGCACTGGTGAAGCGCTGCGGCATTCCGCGTTCACCGTGGCATCGATAATGTCCACGACGGGATTCTCCACAGTGGATTTCAACCTGTGGCCGGAGCTTTCCCGGACGATCCTCGTGATACTCATGTTTATCGGAGCCTGCGCCGGCAGCACCTGCGGCGGAATCAAGATATCCCGTGTGATAATCCTGTTCAAGGGCATGGCAAAGGAGCTTCAGACTATGATACAGCCGCACCAGGTCAAGAAGATCAAGATGGATTCCCACACCATTGACCATGAAACGGTGCGTTCCGTGAATGTGTTCATGGTGGCGTACATGATGATATTTATAATATCACTGATATTGATATCCTTTGACAATCACGACCTGATAACGTCCTTCACCGCGGTTTCCGCAACGATAAATAATGTAGGACCCGGACTTGAACTGGTAGGTCCCATATCAAACTTCAGTTTCTTCTCCAACCAGTCGAAGATAGTGCTGATATTCGACATGATAGCCGGCAGACTGGAGCTTTTCCCCATGCTGCTGCTGTTCACCCCTGCCACATGGAAAAGATAAACATAGCAAAAGGTGGATTCCCTCAGGAATCCACCTCAGTTTGTAGAAAAAGTGAAATTTGCCTGCGAAGCAGGCTTTTAAAATACATTTTTCTCCACGGGTTTCCCGGGGAGAAAAACACTTCTAACCGCACAAGTGTATTGGAAACGGCTTCGCCTTATTCCTTACGCGCGCAGCGTGCATTTTATCGAAGATAAAATGCGTAAGGCTTGGCAAAGCCAAGCCAGTGGTTTGTTCGGCGGAAAAGCCCCTTTAGGGGATTTTTCGACGGTCTCAGGTGGATTCCCTCAGGGATCCACCTTTTGTTTTATTATAGCGCCGCTCACATCGGCGGAATGACGATCGTTTTTCTTCCCAGCTTTGCCGCGTAGTCCACGGTGAACTTAGTTCCTCCGGGCTTTCCGTCGAATACAGCCACCAGCAGGTCGCAAAGCTCCACCAGCGCCCTGTTTCGCTTCATCATGCATTCCTTCGTGTAGCTGTCGGAAAGGCACATAACCTTGCTGCACTGCGCAAGTATCTTCTGATAGCGCTGCTGCTCCCGGGCGCTCCACCTGCTCTCCTGCCCCCGGCAGGGTATCACCGCGTTAAGCCTGACCTCCGGATGAATCTCACGCAGGCGGAGTACTGCCTCCGCGCACCACATGTCAACGCCAAGCGCCATTCCGGTGTAAAAGTCGTCAGCACCGTGCTCGTACAGCTTCTCCACCTGTCGGTATATTCTGTTTTTAAGATCCACACACATGGGATCCTCCTCGCTGAAAAAGGGAAGCTTCTGCGGCCGGTAACCCGTGAACGATACTCTGTACATACGATCACCTTTCTATGAAAGAACGTTGTATTTATTCTATCATATTATCCGGCAAAAATCAATACCTTTTCATGTCAGATTAATCAATAAGAAAGAGCGCGAAAACTCCACAGTACGCCTCGCTCTCTGTCTTATGTTACGTCTTTCCGGCAGACATCATTCGTGCAATCACACCGGGAGCCTTCCCTACACCGCACACTATCACAGTGACATTATCCCTGCCGCCGTTGTCGAGCGCCATCTGCGCCAGCACTTCTGCGGCCTCCTCCGCCGAAACCGAGCCCAGCACTCCTGCGATGGATTCCTCGGATACCATATCCGTCAGTCCGTCGGAGCAGATGAGGTACACATCGCCACGCCTGTAGGAACCCATTGCAAGATACGGCTCCAGGATCAGCTCGTCAGCTGGGATCCCGAGATTCTGGGACAGCGGAGGCTTCCTCCCGTACGGCGCCCCGGCGATATGATCCCTGGAGATCTGCCGTAGGTCCCCTCCGGAATACCGGAACACCCGGCTGTCCCCGATGTTGCACAGCGTGATCCCAGCTTCTGTGAACGACAGCATTGCCGCCGTTGTGCCCATCGAGAACACGCCGTTCTTCTCGGCGTATCCGCATATTTCCCGGTTAGCCACCTGACAGAACGCCGCCAGGTCCCCTGCCGGATTCCTGCTGATCTGTAGTCCAGCCGCGCACTCTGCCGCGATGAGCGCAGCGATCTCGCCGCATTCCTCTCCGCCCAGCCCGTCGAAAACCCCGAACAGCGGCCGCTCCCGGGAATCCACGCTTCCCCGGAATTGCGCCCCGGCGCTTCCGGACTCCATGAACCTGCCGCCGCAGATGAAATTGTCCTGATTCACGCTGCGCAGCTTGCCAGGACTGCTCACGCACCCATACGATATAAGATACTTCATATAACCACTTTCCCGATAAAACCATACCGAACCAATTTATAGTCTGATTATACCACTTTTGCCCCAGAAAATCAATAGTTTATTGTAAAATCATTTCTCAAGAAAAAAGGCAGCAGAAAATTCTGCTGCCCCAGCTTGTCGAAAAATCGAATTTGCTCGCGAAGCGAGCTTTTGAAATCCGTTTTTTGCCTCAGCTCCGCCGAGGCAAAAAACACTTCTATCCGCACAAGTGTGAGGTTTGTCGGCATAGCCGACAAACCGTACGCGCCGGGCGGATGCTTCGGCGGAAAAGTCCCAACGGGACTTTTTCGACGGTCTGAGGCAGCAGAAAATTCTGCTGCCCTTATCATTATCTTGCCGAAGCCCGTCCGAGTACGAAGCTGCGGAATCTCTGCGCCGCCGGCGGCAGGAATACACTCTCGTCCTGCACCATGAAGAAATCCCGGCGGTAAGGCGGCGAGGATATCTTCAGCACGTCAATATCCAGCTTGCGCAGCATGTCCATCTCCGGGACTACAGCTATACCGAAGCCCTTGGCGACCAGCCCGGCGATGACCTCGTCCTCCTCCGTTTCAATGACGGAAGCCGGAGTCCCCCCTACAATGCCGTACATTCTGTCCACGACCCTGCGCAGACCGGAGCCCTCCGCGAAGCACACCGCCGGGTATTCCAGCGTATCCGCGAGATCCACGCTCTTCCGCCCGGAAAGCGCGTGCCCCCTGGGGACGATCATCACCAGCTCCTGGGAAGTTACCGGGAGTGCAGTCAGCCCCAGCGCCGGGTCCGGCTCAGAGCAGAACACCAAGTCGAACTTCCGCTGCATAAGCCCCTCGATCAGCCCCGACGAAAGGTCGGAGTGGAAGCTGAACTGCACGCCGCTCCCCGGGTCCGCCGCCAGGAAATCCGCGGTCAGCCGCGGAATGAAATCCACGCCCAGCGTTCTCAGGAATCCCAGCCGGACAATGCCCTCGCCGCGCGCGGTGCGCTGGAGGGATTCAATACCCACGTCCAGCGTGTCCAGCGAGCGCTGCGCGCACTCCAGAAATTCCTCCCCGAACCGCGTTAGCGTGGTATTCCTGCCGGAGCGCTCGAATAGCGGCACGCCCAGCTCGGATTCCAGCTGATTTATCGCGTGGCTGAGGCTGGGCTGGGAAATGCACAGCTGCTCCGCCGCCCGGGTGTAGTGCCGCACCTCGGCAAGCTTCACAAAATATCTCAGATGGTCTAAATTCATTCGTATCCCTCCACTTCTTAGTATTAATTATATCACATCTCATCAAAAAAATCTATCAAATCATAAAAAATATTCATTTGCCATTGCTAAACAAAAGTGCTAGAATTAAAGCTGAAAAAACATAAAGGAGCAGAAATTATGGAAAAACAGAAACACCTGTTCCGCGGCGAAGTCGCATTGCCTGCCGCGGTGATGATAAACAGCCTCGGCGTGATACTCATGCTGTATTCCAACGCAGGCATATCGGCGATATCCAGCGTCCCCTACGCCTTCTCCGAGGTATTCACGTTCCTGTCACTGGGCACATGGACATACATATTCCAGGGGCTTCTGGTACTGAGCCTGATGATACTGCGGCGGAAATTCGTGCCGTCCTACCTGTTCAGCTTTGTTGTCGGATTCGTGTTCGGCGAGCTTCTGGACCTGCACAGAATGTGGGTCGGAGTACTCCCCGACAGCCTGCCCTGGCGCATTGTGTGGTTCCTGCTGAGCTATGTGCTTATCAGTATCGGAATTGCGATCTCCAACCGCTGCGGACTGCCGATAGTCCCGACGGACCTTTTCCCCAGGGAATTGTCCGACATAACCAAGGTCGGCTACCCCCGGATAAAGATCATATTCGACGTCAGCTGCCTTGCAGTGACCGCCGCCCTGACATTCTTCGGACTCGGACACATCGAAGGTCTGGGAATAGGCACCATCGCCGCGGCATTCACCATGGGCAAGGCAGTTGGTATCTGCGGAAACTTCATCGACCGTCACTTCCGGTTCGAAACCTTCCTCTCCCGTCGGAAAGTCACTGCCGAATGACCATGACCTCGGTGTGCGCAACGTAGTCCGGTTTTATCTGCGCCAGGCGCTTCATGTGGGACTGTTCCAGATGAAGCGCCTGAAATTCTGCGCTCTCCCACTCCTCCAGCAGGAGAAGCGTGCCGTTTTCCTCCGCCGGGACGTAGTAATCATAGCGGATACACCCACGTTCACCGCGCACCAGCCCCGGGATACCTATTTCGCCCAGCTTCCGGAGGAACTCCTCCGCGCTTTCTTTTTTAAGATGGTATGTCACCAGTAGTTCCATGCTTACCTCCGTATAACGTTTCAGGCGCTGTCATAAATACAGCGCCTGAATTCTTATTCTGTTCTGCACATTATTCAGAAACTGCGTCTTTTTCCTGCATTTTTGCAGCCAGCTTCCTTGCGACGAACACAAGGATAATCGCAGCCGCAGCCAGCACCGCGGATCCGATGAAGCCCATCACATAGGAATTGGTGCTGTCATAGAATCCAGCGCTGATCTTAGGACCGACAAACGCGCCGATACCATATCCGATAAAGATCAGCCCGTAGTTACGGTCCTGGCGTCAACGTCACAGAACCGGATAATGCGGAATGCCGCCTCCGTGAGCGACTACGCGCACCAGATCAACGCCTGGCTCGAGAAAGAGTCCCAGCGTGTATCCGACGTTGCGGAGGAGATCGGCTACCAGAACTATGACGCCACCGCCCGGGATTACCTCTACCCCTACATTGTGGACTGCATAGAGCGCATGCCGGAGATATTCGCGATATATGTGGGCTGCCAGGATAACTACAGCTCGTTCTCCGACGGCTGGATTACCGATGCGGACTACACGATAGTGGACCGGCAGTGGTATCAGGACGCGGCGGCGTCCGACGGAGCCGTGATAACGGAGCCTTACATAGACGCGCTGACCGGAGAAATGGTAATCACGATCGCGAAGGCATTCCGCAGGGACGGCAGCGTGTCCTGCGTGGTTGCGGCGGACATGTTCCTGCCGCCGGCTGGAAGTTCAGCTATGCGATGAACAGCAACGAGCTTACCCGTGACGTAACCAACATCATAATCATATTCTGCGTACTTATCCCGGTGATGATAATCGCTGCCGCCGAGCTGGATCCCCAGGCGGCGAGGATTACGGGAAATGACGGAGAAATTCAAGGTATGACCAAATCCCCGTGCCAGCGGTACGGGGGATATTTTTATATGCCGGTCGCGGAATACCCGGAACAGCAAAAGCGGAGGACGTAAGCCCTCCGCTCTTTCTTATATATCTGCCGGATGGAGTCTGCCGCCTCCTTTGCGGAATCTGCGATCTTCTTGTTGATCTCGGAAACCTCCGCGGAGGAGGTTACAACGGAATTCATTTCCTCCGCAGCCTCGGCAGTCTTTTCGCTCGCTCTCTCAGCCTCGGAGGAGATCTGACCTATCATCATAGACTATTCTGGCAGTTTAAGCACACTAATTACAAATCGTGTAAATTAATCTGGAGATTCTTCTCAAGTGCGTCATAACCAGCAGTTTCTGGTATCCCGTTTTCGGTCATTCGGAAATCTATTCCGGCTTTTCGCGCCTGGGATTTCTGGTGATCCCTGGGAATATTGTACTGCCTGCCGTCCTTGATGAAATGCGCACCGGTCTGATGGAAGCAGAACGGGACTTCCTTCTCAACGCACTGCCTCCGGATATCCAGGACCCAGCCGAAATCGCACCACCGCGCCTCCGCCCCGGATTCACCGCCGACGGAAACCTCCTCGATTTCTCCTTCAAGGTACTGTGCGATATCCAGCGGACCCAGCAGCGGCGCCGCGATCACCGCCCGGTGCTTAATCGGAAGCGCCCTGAATATCGGAAGCCGGAAATCCGCGCGGTCCTGGTTTTCGACCGTGCAGCCTATCATCACATTGTCGTAGCCCTCGCCCCAGTCCCCGGGAAGGCAGCCTGCAAGCCGGTCGATACGCTTGGTGAAGAAAATGAAGAAGCAGTCGCTCCTCCGCCGTATCATATTCCAGCACTCCTGCCGCCAGGGGTCGGCGTCCTCCAGCAGGAAATCTGACGTGAAGCAGGTGTAGACCACGCTCCCGGAGGGAATCTTCCAGCTTCCGTCGCGCCGGCGCCTTATGGGCAGGTCGTAGCTGGAAGTCCTGCGGCACTGGCTGCTGACCGCCGCGCCGTACATCTCGTCCTGGCGGTACACATAACAGTGTTTGCACCCGGAGCTTATCCTGGTGCACCCGTGCCACGGATTCCACCCCGTTTCGTGCGCCTTGTACTCCATCTTGACCTCCTGAAAAAACCGGGCGCCCGAAAACGCCCGGCAGTATTCATCAGAACTCCCACAGGAACAGAGAGCCGTCCATGCCGCTCATATCCACGGCGAAGTTTCGGGTCACTCCATCGGCGTCCACATAGGAAATACCGTTGCTGGGCATATCCCCGGGGAATTCCAGCCCGGCAACCAGAGGACGGTCAGGAGTAAGCTCCGGCTGACTGTATGTCTCCTCCACTGCAAATGTGATATTTCCATCATCGTCAATGGTTTCACATGTCAGATGAAGTATCTTGAAATCCGATACGGTTTTGTTAGTTGTGAACAATACGCGCACCCCGGCAAAATCCTCCGGGATATTGAATTCATCGACCGCCCCGTTCACATAGTCCTCCTGAGCATAGTCCACATGCACGGATGGATAAAACCCGCGTACAGCGCTTCTTAGGGCGGCTTACGCAGGATGAAATGCAGGAGATTGAGAAAGGCGTTGTAACCAGCCCTCTCCCTTTTCTTTAAAATC
>OGFG01003804.1_pt1 | contig 10323 bp, 5 predicted proteins | sample 1570761 | NCBI WGS metagenome assembly OGFG01 (sample SAMEA2581938, study PRJEB24529) | metagenome | biome: Human gut stool | place: China | collected 2011 | reverse complement strand
ATTCCGGTATTCACCGAAGGAGACAGCTTTATGAAAAAAGATTTCATCATAGCTACAAAGAAGATCAGCACGCTGGGGTCTTTCGCAGGAAAAAGCAATACATTCACAGCCGAAGACATCACCGACCTGAAAAAACAGCCGTTTACTAAAACAATAGGAGCTTTCACTCCTTCACAATTCAAAGTATCAGCCGGATTAGGAATGCAGGAAGCAGGAATCCACCTTTCCACAGATATGTTTTTCGAATCAGTTCCTGACGAGTTTGTCGACATCAAACTCGACAAATGGCATTTTGACGAATCCACTCATACAATCCCTATCATTATTCCCCGCAATTATCTGAACCTGTATAATTTCGGATTTGCCCAAAGCCGCAATCTGCCCAAGCTCTCGGAAGGATTGATGAGCCTTATCCAAATGGACATAATGATGCGAGGCAACGGACGGGTAGAACAATACAAAGGAAACATTGTCGGCTTTTCCAATCGTCTGAACACCATTCTCGTGCCGCAATCATTTATGAAATGGGCTAATGAAAACTTCGCTCCGGGTGCAGAAGCACAACCTTCGCGACTAATCATAGAAGTCAACAACCCTGCCGACTCTTCCATTGCCGGTTACTTCCAGAAAAAGGGATATGAAACAGAAGACGGAAAACTAGATGCAGGAAAGACCACTTATTTTCTCCGCCTCATTGTAGGAATAGTATTGGGAGTAGGTTTATTTATCAGCATTCTCTCATTCTATATATTAATGCTAAGTATCTTCTTGTTATTACAGAAAAACACCACAAAATTGGAAAACTTATTATTAATCGGTTATAGTCCCAACAGAGTGGCATTGCCTTATCAATTACTCACGGTAGGTTTAAATATTGTCGTACTTGTCCTATCCATCGGACTAGTCTACTGGTTACGTGGCTATTACCTCAACAGTATCCAATTACTTTTCCCGCAATTGGAAACAGGTTCATTATGGGTAGCCGTCAGTATGGGAATTCTGTTATTCCTCGTTGTATCTGTAATCAATATACTCACAGTCAGAAAGAAGATTTTTTCCATTTGGACACATAAGTCGTAAATGTAAAGCACACAGTATGAAAAGCAAGACTACGTTTTCTATCAATCAAAGTTCAATGGCATTCCTCATCGGAATGCTGTTGTGTATTTCCTCAGTATCGATAACCGTATCTGCACAAAACATGCAAGATACCATCATAGCCCATTTTAATCTGTTGGAAAAAGTACCTCAGGAGAAACTATATCTGCACCTGGATAAACCTTTCTATGGAGCAGGGGAGAAAATATGGTTTAAAGGGTATTTGGTAAATGCAGTCACACATCAGGATAATACACAAAGTAACTTTATCATTACAGAACTTGTCAATCGTTCCGACTCGATCATAGAACGGAGAAAGATTCGCAGAGATTCCTTAGGATTCCATAATGCCTTCTCACTTCCTCCCACGCTCCCTGCAGGCGATTATTACCTGCGAGGATACAGTAATTGGATGCTTAACCAAGAACCGGAATTCTTTTATTCTCACAATCTGAAGATCGGTAATTCGATTGATAATACAATCGTTTCCACCATTGAATATCAACAGGAAGATGAAACACATTACACCGCTAAAATAAAATTTACCAGCAATACTCAGGAAACGTTCAACAATACAACGATTCGTTACCGTTATATCGAAAATGGCAAAGTGGAAGACAAAGGAAAGAGGAAGACAGACGAGCATGGTCTTATTTCTATTTCCCTGCCGGATTTGAAACCTGCCGCCACCCGACAGATCATAGTAGAATTTGACGATCCCCAATACATCTATAAGAAAACCTTCTACCTGCCTTCATTCACAAAAGATTTTGATATCAAATTCTTCCCGGAAGGCGGTGCATTATTAGCTGTCCCCCACCAGAATATAGCTTTCAAAGCGCAGGGAGCGGACGGTCTGTCAAAAGAAATAGAAGGTTTCCTGTTCAACTCACAAGGAGACACCTTGACCGTTTTTCGTTCCGAGCACGATGGTATGGGAGTTTTCACCTTAAATCCAAGTGATGGAAATTCCTACTATGTAATTGCCAAATCCGATGATGGTATCAGCAAGCGATTCAATCTTCCCGCTGTCGAACAGCAAGGAATTACCCTCTCTATGACGCACTACAAAAAGGAAATACGTTATGAAATTCAGAAAACAAGTACAACCGAATGGCCTGAAAGGTTATTCTTAATAGCACATACTCGTGGCAAATTAGCTATTCTGCAACCGATCAATGCGAGCAAACCTTTCGGAAGAATGAATGACAGCCTGTTTCATGCCGGTATCACTCATTTTATGCTTATCGACCAACAGGGCAATGCGCTTAGCGAACGGTTGGTTTTCATCCCCGACCGTAATCCACATCAGTGGCAAATCCTTCCCGACAAACCGACATACGGAAAAAGAGAAAAGGTATCTCTGCAAATCGCAGCTAAAGATCATAACGGTAGTCCTATAGAAGGAAGTTTTTCTATCAGCATTACCGATCGGAGAAGTATCCGGCCGGATTCCCTTGCAGATAATATCGTATCAAACCTTCTCCTGACTTCCGATCTGAAAGGTTATGTGGAAAATCCCGGATATTATTTTCTCCGCCAAGATCTCAGAACTCTACGTACCCTGGACTTCTTAATGATGACACACGGGTGGCGCAGACATCATATCAAAAATGTAGTAACTCCACCTTCTTTGAATCTAGCCAACTACATAGAAAAGGGGCAAACGATCAGTGGACGAATCAAAGGGTTCTTTGGAGGTAATGTGAAAAAAGGCCCTATCTGTGTCTTAGCTCCCAAACAAAAGATTGTTGCTACCACTACTACGGACGAAAAAGGAGAATTTATCGTGAATACATCATTCAAAGATAGTACAACTTTCCTCGTACAGGCACGTACCAAAAGGGGATTTGCCGGAGTAGACATAGAAATCGATACTCCTAAATATCCGGCAGCCTCCCCAAAGTCACCTTTCCGTAATGAAGCAGCAACCTTTATGGAAGACTATTTGCTCAACACACGTGACCAATACTATATGGAAGGAGGTATGAGGGTGTATAACCTGAAAGAAGTACTTGTCACGGGAAGTCGTAAAAAGCCCGGTTCGGAGAGTATATACACAGGAGGTATCAACACTTACACTATCGAAGGGGATAAATTGGAGAATTATGGTGCACAGACAGCCTTCGATGCAGTCAGCAGACTTCCGGGAGTCAGTGTGACAAACGGCAATGAGATACATATCCGGAACAATCCCGAGCAACCCGTCATTGTCATTGATGACGTTGTGTATGAAGACGACAATGATATCCTGACTATGATACAGACTAGCGATATGTCCAGTCTGAGCCTTCTTCGTGGAGCGGACGCTGCCATATTAGGTTCTCGTGGCGCGGCAGGCGCCATTGTTATCACACTGAAAGAGGGCAAAGATCTTCCTGCAAGACCCGCGCGAGGCATTATTACATGCACTCCGCTGGGATACAGCGATTCTGTCGAATTCTATCACCCCACTTACGATACCCCCGAAAAGAAGAATGCGCAGCGTTCGGATTTAAGAAGTACGATTTATTGGAATCCAGCACTGCAACTGAATGCAGAAGGAAAAGCAACCATTGAATATTATACTCCGGACAGTACCGCACCGGAAGATATAACCATAGAGGGAGTAGACAAAAACGGAAAGGTATGCCGGATAGTTCAAACAATCGACAATAGATAGCAGTTCAAGCTCCTCAATAGCTTTTATATTAGGGTATCCTTGTCCTATCAAGCAAGCATTACTGTGTTAAGGTGCCTTTATCTTTGCTCTACCATACCGGTATTGTTCCATTAAAACACCGACATTGTTAATTCACCACGGCCGTGGAGAGATCTTCTCACGGCTGTGAAGAGAAGCTACCACGGCTGTGGAGAGAAGTCGTCACGGTCGTGGAGAGTTAAAGATAAAGGCACCCTAACTGAATAATACCGGCATTTCAACACCACTTTACCGTCAGCTTAGCCTTATTCTTCCAGTATTTCAAAAGCGCATAACCACGTATTTATCAAACAATTCACCTGGGAAAGAGACAAAAAGCAGGCTGACAATAAAAGTCTCATCTCCTATTGTCAGCCTATTATCAGTTTCTATTGTCAGCTATATTTTCACTGATAATCAGCAGATTAATTGTTATCCTGACAGATTGACAATAAAAACTGAATAAAAAAACATAGTAGCAGAGAAATAAAAAAAGACAAGAAGTATAGTTTTATCATATAATCAGATTTAAATTCCTGTTCAAACGCTATATAGTTCGCTTTAAAGTAAAATACGTATTCCTCCCTTTTCTGCAAATTTCCCAAGCTCTAATCTTCATAAAAAAGTAATTGTATACAGGATAGGTTAAATTTATTTCGTAATTTTGCGGATATATAAAGAATGAAGCTATGCCGGACTATGATTTAATCACCATACTCGGACCTACCGCATCAGGCAAGACTCCTTTTGCTGCTGCTTTGGCCTATGAACTCAACACAGAAATTATCAGTGCCGACTCCCGCCAGATATACAAGGGAATGGATCTTGGCACAGGGAAAGACCTTGCCGACTATACAATAAACGGATATACGATTCCCTATCATCTGATTGATATTGCCGAGCCCGGATATAAATATAATGTATTTGAATATCAACGCGATTTCCTTATTTCTTACGAATCAATTAAACAAAAAGGCCGTCTCCCCGTTTTATGTGGAGGAACAGGTATGTATCTGGAATCCATACTGAAAGGATACAAACTAATGCCCGTACCGGAAAATCCGGAACTGCGTACCCGCTTGGCGAATCATTCCCTTGAGGAACTGACAGAAATATTAAGCCGCTACAAAATATTGCATAACTCTACCGATGTGGATACAGTAAAGCGTGCCATTCGCGCCATAGAAATCGAGGAATATTACGCCATCCATCCGGTTCCCGAACGCGAGTTTCCGGCACTGAACAGCCTTATTATCGGAGTAGATATCGACCGGGAGCTACGTCGCGAGAAGATTACCCGCCGATTGAAACAACGGTTGGAAGAAGGAATGGTAGATGAAGTACGACGTTTGATTGAACAAGGCATTTCACCGGATGATTTGATCTATTACGGGTTGGAATACAAATACCTGACATTGTACGTCATAGGCAAGTTGAGCTATGAAGAGATGTTCAACGGTTTGGAAATAGCCATCCACCAGTTTGCCAAGCGGCAAATGACTTGGTTCAGAGGCATGGAAAGAAGAGGATTTAACATTCATTGGGTGAATGCGACACTTCCAATGGAAGAAAAGATAGCTTTTGTAAAAGAAAAACTGAAAGAGATTTAGTATCTTTGTCGGTTATTAAAGTGAGATTTTAATACAGTAGGATAGGAATACGAATATGAGTGTAGAACCGAACAAATGGGGTGTGATTTACAACCCGAAAGCTGGTACCCGAAAGGTAAAAAAGCGCTGGAAAGAGATCAAGGAGTACATGGACAACAAAGGTGTTGATTATGACTACGTACAATCCGAAGGTTTCGGTTCAGTAGAACGCCTCGCAAAGATTCTAGCCAACAATGGTTATCGTACTATTGTCGTTGTAGGCGGTGATGGAGCATTGAATGACGCCATCAACGGTATTATGCTATCCGACGCCGAAGACAAAGAAAATATCGCACTTGGCCTGATTCCGAACGGAATCGGAAACGACTTCGCTAAATATTGGGGACTCAGCACTGAATACAAACCGGCAGTGGATTGCATCATCAATCATCGGCTGAAGAAAATAGACGTAGGCTACTGCAACTTCTATGACGGCAAAGAACACCATCGCCGTTATTTCCTCAATGCCGTCAATATCGGATTGGGTGCACGAATCGTAAAGATCACCGACCAGACCAAACGTTTCTGGGGAGTAAAGTTCCTGTCATATGTTGCAGCCCTGTTTTCTTTGATATTCGAACGAAAACTATACAGAATGCATTTACGCATCAACGACGAGCATATCCGCGGACGTATCATGACCGTATGTGTGGGTAGTGCATGGGGATGGGGACAAACGCCAAGTGCCGTACCCTACAATGGATGGTTGGACGTTTCCGTAATCTATCGTCCGGAATTTCTACAGATTATTTCCGGACTATGGATGTTGATTCAAGGAAGAATCTTAAATCATAAGGTAGTGAAAAGCTACCGTACCAAAAAGGTAAAAGTACTTCGGGCACAAAACGCATCCGTAGATTTAGATGGCCGTCTGCTTCCCAAGCACTTTCCTTTAGAGGTGGGAGTACTTCCGGAAAAAACAACGCTTATTATTCCGAACTAATATTGATTGACAACCTGTAATTCATTAAATAACAAAATGATAGAACTTAAGAACAATCCTGCCGGTAACTTTTTCCTATTGGCCGGTCCGTGTGTGATAGAAGGAGAAGAGATGGCAATGCGCATTGCCGAACGAGTAGTAAAAATCACCGAAACATTGCAAATTCCATACGTATTCAAAGGCTCTTACCGCAAAGCCAACCGTTCGCGGCTTGACTCATTCATGGGTATCGGTGACGAGAAGGCACTAAAAATACTACAAAAGGTACGCGACACGTTCGGGGTTCCTACCGTAACGGATATCCATAGTGCAGACGAGGCCGAAATGGCAGCCGAATATGTGGATATTCTCCAAATACCGGCTTTTCTCTGCCGTCAGACAGACTTATTGGTCGCAGCAGCTAAAACAGGAAAGACAATTAACATCAAAAAAGGGCAGTTCCTTTCTCCTTTGGCTATGCAGTTTGCCGCCGACAAAGTGGTGGAAGTTGGCAACAAAAACGTGATGTTGACCGAACGCGGTACGACTTTCGGTTACCAGGATTTAGTAGTAGACTATCGTGGTATCCCTGAAATGCAGTCATTCGGATATCCGGTCATTCTGGATGTCACCCACTCTTTGCAACAACCCAACCAGACCAGTGGCGTTACCGGTGGTATGCCGCAACTGATAGAAACCGTTGCCAAAGCAGGTATAGCTGTAGGAGCGGACGGACTATTTATCGAGACACACGAGAATCCTGCCATAGCCAAAAGTGATGGTGCCAATATGCTCAGACTGGACCTTTTGGAAGGTCTGTTGACCAAGCTGGTCCGCATAAGAGAAGCTATAAAATAACTATTTTGCTGTCAATTTGTGATTTAACGTCAAACACTGCGACAAATTACTCAGAAACATTTATTTAAATTAAATAGAACATGAAACATTTATTACGTGGATTATTTATTGCAGTTCTTCTGATATGCTGCAATTTCCAGTCCGTACTTGCACAACCGATGCAACAACTGCCTGTGGACAAAAATGTCCGTATTGGCAAGTTAGACAACGGACTGACTTATTACATTCGCCATAACGCACTTCCGGAGAAGCGTGTAGAATTCTACATCGCACAGAAAGTGGGTTCAATACTTGAAGAGCCGCAACAACGTGGTCTTGCCCATTTCCTGGAACACATGGCATTCAACGGAACAAAGAATTTTCCCGGCGATGAAACCGGATTGGGCATTGTGCCTTGGTGCGAAACAAAAGGTATCAAATTCGGAACAAACCTGAACGCATATACCAGTGTGGACCAGACAGTTTACAATATCAGTAACGTTCCTACAGAAAACCCCAATGTAGTAGACTCTTGTCTGCTCATTCTTCATGACTGGTCAAATGCCATCAACCTTGCCGACAAGGAAATCGACAAAGAGCGTGGTGTGATCCGTGAAGAATGGAGAAGCCGTAACAGTGGTATACTCCGCATCATGACAGATGCACAGCCCACGCTATATCCGGATTCCAAATATGCTGACTGTATGCCCATCGGAAGCATTGACGTAATCAATAACTTCCCTTATCAGGCCATCCGCGATTATTATGCCAAATGGTATCGTCCGGACCTACAGGGAATCGTCATTGTCGGTGATATCAATGCGGAAGAGATGGAAGCCAAATTGAAAAAAGTATTCGAAGATGTGAAGGCTCCCGTAAATCCTGCCGAACGTATCTACTATCCGGTATCAGACAATCAGGAACCGCTTATTTATATCGGAACTGATAAAGAGGTGAAGAATCCTTCTGTAAACATCTTCTTCAAACATGAAGCTACCCCGGATTCTTTAAAAAATACAATTAGCTATTATGCCAGCCAATATATGCTCAGCATGGCTATGACTATGTTGAACAACCGTTTGAATGAACTTCGCCAGACAGCCAACCCTCCTTTCACCAACGCAAGCGCAGGATATGGAGAATTTTTCCTTGCCAAAACAAAAGAAGCATTCAGTCTGGATGCGAGAAGCAAGGTAGACGGTATCGACCTGGCAATGAAAACCGTATTGGAAGAAGCTGAACGCGCACGCCGTTTCGGATTCACCGCTACTGAATACGAACGCGCACGTGCCAATTATATGCAAGGCGTAGAATCTGCTTACAATGAACGTGAAAAGACAAAAAGTGGTTCATATGTTAACGAATATGTAAACAACTTCCTTGATAAGGAACCGATTCCGGGAATTGAATTCGAGTATATGCTCACCAAGCAAATGGCTCCGAATATTCCGGTAGAAGCCATCAATAAAATGATGCAACAACTTATCACAGACAACAATCAAGTGGTTCTGTTGGCCGGTCCGGAAAAAGAAGGAGTAAAATATCCTACTAAAGACGAAATCACCGCTTTATTGAAACAAATGAAGTCATTCGACTTGAAGCCGTATGAAGACAAAGTTTCTAATGAACCGTTAATCTCCGAAGATCTTAAAGGTGGAAAAATCGTATCCGAAAAAGCCGGAGAAATTTATGGGTCTACCAAGTTAGTACTTTCCAACGGTGTGACCGTATATGTGAAACCGACTGACTTCAAAGCTGATCAGATTGTAATGAAAGGTGTAAGCCTCGGTGGAACCAGTGTATTCCCGAACGATGAAATCATCGATATTGCCCAATTGAACGGAGTAGCTTTAGTAGGCGGTATCGGAAACTTCAGCAAAGTAGATTTAGGCAAGGCTCTTGCCGGTAAACGCGCATCCGTAGGAGCCGGTATCGGTAATACGACAGAAACGATTTCAGGTAGCTGTTCTCCGAAAGATTTCGAAACAATGATGCAGCTTACTTACCTGACATTCACTTCTCCACGCAAGGATAATGAAGCTTTTGAATCTTATAAGAACCGACTGAAAGCTGAACTTCAGAATGCGGACGCCAATCCGATGAGTGCTTTCAGCGACACGATTACAAGCGCATTATACAACAATCATCCGCGTGCTATCAAGATGAAAGAAAACATGGTAGACAAAATCAACTATGACCGCATTATTGATATGTACAAAGACCGTTACAAAGATGCCAGCGACTTTACTTTCTACCTGGTAGGAAATGTGGATTTGGAAAAAGTAAAACCAATGATTGCCAAGTATCTGGGAAGCCTGACGGCTATCAACCGCAAAGAGACTTTCAAAGATAACAAGATGTATATCCGCAAGGGAAAATACAAGAATGAGTTTGCCAAGAAACAGGAAACTCCGATGGCTACCATCATGTTCTTCTATAGCGGCACTTGCAAATACGATCTACGCAACAATATCCTGCTCAGCTTCCTTGACCAGGCTCTAGATATGGTTTACACAGCAGAGATCCGCGAAAAAGAGGGTGGAACTTATGGAGTAAGCTGTAACGGAAGTCTCGGAAAATATCCGAAAGAAGAACTCATTCTTCAGATTGTATTCCAAACAGATCCTGCCAAGAAAGATAAATTGTCCGCTGTTGTCGTAGAACAATTGAACAAGATGGCAAAAGAAGGTCCGTCTGCCGAACATATGCAGAAGATCAAAGAGTATATGTTGAAGAAATATAAAGATGCACAGAAAGAAAACGGCTACTGGCTTAATAATCTGGACGAATACTTCTATACAGGTATCGACAATACAAAAGATTACGAAAAGATAGTCAACAGCATTACAGCAAAAGAAGTACAAGACTTCCTCGCTAAGCTGCTGAAACAGAACAACGAAATTCAAGTTGTAATGACTATGCCGGAAGAAGCCAAATAAAATTCTCTAGCATATCAACAGAATGATGATATTCAACGAATTACGCAAACATGGAAGGCTCGCCGCCAAACGGCATCCGATGTATGAAAAGAACAAAGTAGCTAAAATACTCGGTTATGTCATGGGCGCATTTTGGGCCGGTTACCTGATATTCTTCGGTACGACGTTCGCGTTCGGTTTTTCAGATATGGTTCCCAA
>OGFG01003803.1_pt1 | contig 10327 bp, 10 predicted proteins | sample 1570761 | NCBI WGS metagenome assembly OGFG01 (sample SAMEA2581938, study PRJEB24529) | metagenome | biome: Human gut stool | place: China | collected 2011 | reverse complement strand
TTTGCCTCGATTGCCTGATGCAGACCATCGGAATAACGACGGCCCGGCATGATACGTCCGGTAAACTCGTCAACGATCATAACCTGATCCTCTTTTACCACGTAATCCTGATCGCGGAACATCAGATAATGTGCACGGAGCGCAAGGATCACATTATGCTGGATCTCCAGGTTCTCCGGATCTGCCAGGTTATCAATATGGAAAAATTTCTCAACCTTTTCCACACCCTGCTGTGTCAGATTCACCAGTTTGTCCTTTTCATTTACGATAAAGTCTCCGGTTTCTTCCTGCTCAATTCCCATGATGGCATCCATCTTGGAATACTCCGGTACATCATCACCACGTGTCAGCTGCTGTGCTAAAATATCACATGCTTCATATAATTTGGTGGACTTGCCACTCTGACCGGAAATAATAAGAGGTGTACGCGCCTCATCGATCAATACGGAATCGACCTCATCGATGATCGCATAGTGCAGACCTCTCTGTACCAGCTGCTCCTTGTAGATGACCATGTTGTCACGCAGGTAATCAAATCCAAGTTCGTTATTTGTAATATATGTAATATCGCAATTGTAAGCGTCACGGCGCTCATCGTTGCTCATATCATTCAATACAACACCAACGGTCAGTCCGAGGAATTCATGAACTTTTCCCATCCACTCGGAATCTCGTTTTGCCAGATAATCATTGACGGTGACGATATATACCCCTTTGCCCTCCAGCGCATTCAGATAAGCCGGAAGTGTAGATACCAGTGTCTTACCTTCACCTGTCTTCATCTCTGCAATACGTCCCTGATGCAGGATAATACCACCGATAATCTGTACTCTGTAATGCTCCATGCCAAGCACACGGCTTGCTGCCTCACGTACGGTCGCATACGCTTCCGGAAGCAGATCGTCAAGTGTCTCTCCTTTTTCCAGACGCTCCTTATATTCTTTTGTCTTTCCCCGTAATTCTTCATCCGAAAGTGCCTTCATCTCGTCACGATAAGATTCCACTTTATCTACGAGGGGCGTAATTCGTTTCAACTCCCTGTCACTGTGTGTACCAAAAATTTTAGTCAATGCACTCATAATATATTTTGCTCCTAACTCGCATAGAATATAGGTATTGTACCACTTTCTCCACATTTACACAACTCAAAGGCCATGAATGTTTTATAAACTTTTTATGAACGAACGGGATTCTGCTATTGAAAATTTGTAAACAGCTTGCTATGATAAGAGGACGATTATTGTATTCCAAACACAAGGAAGAAACAGAAAGGAAGGTAACAACCCATGTCTTATATTTACAAAACAAAAGGCACCTGTTCCACACAGATCGAAGTGGAGCTGGACGGAAATATTGTTAAAAATGTGAAATTCACCGGCGGCTGTCAGGGAAATCTTCAGGCAATTCCCCGTCTGGTTGAGGGCATGACTGTTGAAGAAGTGGAACGCCGTATTTCCGGTATTCACTGTGGCATGAAAAACACCTCCTGTGGTGATCAGCTTGCCCGGGCATTGCGCGAAGCCTATGATGCACAAAAAAATGCATAATACCATTCCCGGATTATGTAAAAGCCTCCCCAGACAGATTTGTCTGGGGGCTTTTTTATCCCCGTACCACCGGCTGCAGCTGTCTCCCTTCGAGAGCTGCCGAAATCGTCTCCGGCAAAAGTTCCATTTTTGCCACCATCGAATTTGGCTTTTTTTCATAATTATCCTGCGCAAACGGCACAAAATAAATATGTTTCGTATTCATCAGCATCCCGATATTTTTAAAACTGGCTCCCAGTGCATCGTTGGTGGATATGGCAATTACCAGTGGTTTGCCATTGCGCATATGCGCTTTGGCAGCCATCAGAACCGGAGTATCGGTGATTGCATTCGCCAGCTTCGCCGCAGAATTTCCTGTACACGGTGCAATCACCATCACATCCAGATATCCCTTCGGTCCGATCGGTTCTGCCTCCTGAAGTGTGCGGATTCCAGGGTTCCCCGTTATGTCACAGACTTCTTCCATAAACTCTTTTGCCGTTCCAAACCGCGTATCGCAGTTCTGCGTCTGATAAGAAAAGATGGGAATCACATGTGCTCCCATCTCCGTCAGTCTCTGAATCTCTTTCCTGGTTTTTGCGAATGTACAGAAAGAACCGGTAATCCCATACCCTATATTGCGATTTGATAAATCCATGTCTTTGCCTCTTTCCCATCCTGCCTGATTTTACTGTGTTCAAGAATTGCATCTGCCAGCACTTTGGCACTGCTCTTTGTCGTATACAGCCCCGGAAGTCCCAATGCCGCCACAACTTTGATTCCATATGCCTCCGCTGCCATCAGATCCGTACCGCCGGGTCTTGATGCAATATCAATGATCACGGCATCCGAATGCATTTCACGGATCATCGGCTCGCGGATCACAAGTGCCGGAACCGTGTTTACAACCGTGCGTGCCCCATAGGCTTCCTCCGGACCGTACGAAAAGTCCACTGCCTCATGTCCTTCTGTCCGTGCCAGCCGGCGTGCCTCTACGCTCCTTGCCAGCACTGTCACTTTTGCTCCCATCGCAGACAAAACCCTGGCGATCTCCCTGCCGCATCTTCCATACCCGCTGACAATAATTTTCTGCCCCCGGATAGAATAATCACTGTATTTTAAAATTTCAGCAACCGTTGCTTCTGCTGTAATACATGCGTTGCGATGCACAACCACCGCATCTGTCATCATATCATAATATTCTGTTCCCGCATCCTCACAGCGCTGTCTCCACTCCGGTCCAAAAACCCCTCCAAACAATATCCAGTCCCGTTCTTTTTTCCCTGTCAGTTCCTCCTTTAATATAAGATTTACATCATGGTTTCTCTCAATCTTCGTAACAGGAACCGGCAGCACAAGATACCTGCTATTGTCCAGCACTTCCAGTGCCTCTTCCTTTTCCACTCCCCGTCTCCAGTCCAGTCGGTGTATCTTTCCCGGAAGACAGGCGGCAAGATTGCTTTGTCGCTGATCCGTAACAAAAATCACGATATTTCCGGTCATATAAAAACGCTCCCTTCCATATAACATATGAAAGGGAGCGTCATAAGGTGCATTCCTGATGTTTAAAGTCTGGTCTCTACAAAGATATCGTAGATTGCCTTGATGGCAGCCTCGAAATCGTCATTGCTGACACCAATAATAATATTTAACTCGGAAGATCCCTGGTCAATCATCTTGACATTGATGTTCGCATGGGCCAGTGCAGAAAAGATTCTGCCTGCCGTACCGCGGGTAGATTTCATTCCACGTCCCACGACAGCGATCAGACCCAGATCCGCTTCCAGATCAATCACATCCGGATGGGTCAGACGGCGGATGGAGCTGATCACCTGCTGCTCCTTGCCTTCAAACTCTTCCTGATGCACAAATACGGTCATGGTATCAATACCGGATGGCATATGTTCAATCGAAATTCCGTTTTCCTCAAATGCCTGTAATGCTTTACGGCAGAAGCCGACTTCGGAATTCATCATATCTTTGTCAATGCTTACTGCGACAAATCCCTTTTTCCCCGCGATACCAGTGATCGTGTATTCCGGTTTCTGACAGGTACTCTCTACGATCAGGGTTCCTTCTGCCTCCGGATCATTGGTATTACGGATATTGATCGGAATACCGGCCTTTCGTACCGGGAATACCGCGTCCTCATGAAGTACGGAAGCTCCCATATAAGAAAGCTCTCTTAATTCGCGGTATGTGATCACATGGATCGGCTGCGGATTGTCAATGATACGCGGATCTGCCACGAGACATCCGGATACATCTGTCCAGTTCTCATATAAACTTGCATGACATGCTTTTGCAACAATGGACCCGGTAATATCCGAACCGCCGCGGGAGAATGTTTTCACCCTTCCGTCAGCACCAATTCCATAAAATCCCGGAATGACAGCTTTTTCACATTCAGAAAGCTTCTTCGCCAGAACCTTGTCTGTCTTGTCTGCATCCAGATTTCCTTCTTCATCAAAAAAGATTACGGTTGCAGAATCGATAAACTCATATCCAAGATAATCTGCCATAAGAATACCATTCAGATACTCTCCGCGGGAAGCCGCATAATCCGCGCCGGCCTTTTCCTTAAAATTTTTGGAAATTGTCTTAAATTCCTCATCCAGCGTTACTTTCAGTCCGAGTCCGTTGATAATGGAATCATAACGCTCTTTGATCTTCATGAGAGGAACACGGAACTCCTCGCCTGCCTCTGCTTTTGCGTAGCATGCATATAACATATCCGTAACCTTGGTATCCTTGGAATTACGCTTTCCAGGAGCACTCGGCACTACATATTTTCTGGATTCATCCGCACGGATAATATCGCCAACCTTGGCAAACTGTTCGGCACTCGCCAGCGAGCTGCCACCAAATTTTACAACCTTAACCATTTTTAACTTTTCTCCTTCAAGAATAATAACTTCTGTTATTATACTTCTACCGTCTGTCTTTCGTCAATTATTTTCTTCCAGGTAGATCACATCCGTTGCGATCGTATTACTCGATCCGTCCACCTGCAGAACTCCATAGGATGGCGGTATTCCGTAAGGCGGCTGTCCGATGCTTCCCGGATTCATATAGGCGATCCGGTTGTGTTTGTCATAAAAAACCCGGTGGGTATGCCCGAACAGCGCGGCATCGACTTTTCGCTCCTCTGCCGCATATTCCAGATTCAGATATCCGGCTTTTACATTAAATGTATGTCCATGACAGATCAGTATTTTTTTCCCTTCGATCAGAAGAATCCGTTCCTGAACTTCCGGACGGCAATCACAGTTTCCCGGCACCTGTTCCATCACAGTCATAGGAAATTTCCGGTGCAGCTGTTCTGCATCTGCCCAGCAGTCTCCCAGATGAATGATCATATCCGGACGTAATCGGCCGACTGCCGTAACCATATTATTTACATTTCCGTGCGAATCACTGAGCACCAGAATTCTCTTCATATAAAACATACTCCTTTTCATTTAAAAAGCAAAAAGACCTTTGCTCCGGCATCCTCGCCAAGGCAAAAGTCTTTTCTCCTTCTCATTTCAGCGATGACTATCCCAGTCGTTTCCACTGCTTACTACATTTGTAGTAGGAATAAAACATGCAGTGTTCCGCCTGCTCGCAGCGCTTTGGTGCAGTCTCAATGCTGCACTGGCAATTTACAATTGCATCTGCCTTCCCCTTACAATTTCCCTTTAACATGACATCGTCTAAAACTTCATCTGACATACTTCTTTTTGCTCCTTATTACTACCAAGTTTTGTTCACGACGATCTTCATTATACAATATATGGTAGGTAAAGACCATAGGTCAAATCTCACAAATAGACCTGCCTGTTTTATAAAAATTTTCACTTGACGAAACAGGAAAAATGCGCTAGAGCTCCAGCTTATTTATTAATTTCAAATTATACTTTTCCACCAATTCCATGCATTTTCTGTAAGAATCCATATCCTGAATATGTCTCACACAATGGGCATCCAATCCGAGAATCGCTTTATTTCCGACTTCCCCGGCAATCTTCCAGAAACGCTCTGCCGGATAATGCCTTGCCCCTTCTCCCATGCCGAGCATGTTGATCTCCAACGGGATGTCCAGTTCCTTCATTTCTTTGCACAACCGGGTCATCTCCCAGTCGTATACCGAATCCATTCCCTGATAATTCATCAGATCCGGATGGGCAAGATACGCATAGCTTCCGGTCTGCATCCCTTCGATTACGAGATCCACATATCTGCGGATACGGCTTTCATCCTCCGTCTCTGTCCCTGTATACGGTCCGTTTTCTTCCGATCCCAGAAAATGCTGCCCCATGATCATATAATCACATCCGAGGTTGCGAAACATCCGCATCTGTTCTTCGTAAAATTCCGGAACATACTCTGCCTCAAATCCTGCATATATTTTTATCTGATCCCGGTACTCCGCTTCGAGCCTTCGGATCGTCTCCACATATTCCGGTGCCTGTTTCATGGTCATCCGGATATTGGATACATATCCGTCCTGATAGGGGCACGGCACATGATCGGAAAATCCAAAAATTTCAATTCCCATGGAAATCGCTGCCTCAATATATTCTCTCTCCGTATCATAGGCATGCTGGCACCGCCATGTATGTGCATGATAATTTGCTTTTAAAAATTCCATTCTGTTGTCCTTCATCCGTTTATTCGCCTATCATTTTAACATGGAATACGTTTTATGACAACAAAATACCGTGTGCATCCACACACACGGTCCTTATTTAAACGGCATGTTTTACCTCTTTTAAAATATCCGGTTTATATCCAATTATATGCCGGCTCTGTAAATTTTGGGATGGTGCATGTATAAAATGCGGGTAAAATTTATATAATTTGACCTTTTCCAAAACGTAGCATATAATAGGAAAAACCAATGGACATGTATGATTCTTGGAGGGGATATCCATGATTACAATGTTAGCGAAAATCTTTATCAAAAACCGTCCGGCAAAAGAACAACGGCAGGCATATGGCACCCTGTGCAGTATCGTTGGAATCTGCTTAAATGTCTGCCTGTTTGCCGGAAAATATTTTGCCGGAATGTTAAGCGGTTCCGTTGCCATCACAGCGGATGCGTTCAACAACCTGTCCGATGCCGGTTCCTCTTTTATTACACTTGCCGGATTTCTTTATGCCGGGAAAACTCCGGATTCGGAGCACCCGTTCGGACATGGGAGGTTTGAATATGTGTCGGGATTTGTTGTAGCGATTGCTATCCTGATGATGGGATTTGAACTTTTAAAAACTTCCTTTTCCAAAATTCTGCATCCGGAAGCGGTAGACACAAGTCTGCTTGCCATGGGAATTCTGGTATGCTCCATTCTGGTAAAAATCTACATGTACTGTTACAACCATTATATTGGGAAAAAACTCGATTCGGATGCCATGCAGGCGACCGCCATGGATTCACTTTCCGACACCATTGCCACCTCTGTGGTTCTGGCAGCCATGATTATTATGCGCCTGACATCCATCAATGTCGATGGATTTGGCGGTCTGCTGGTAGCCATTTTCATCCTCTATGCCGGAATAAAAGCGGTCAAAGACACCATGGATCCGCTTCTCGGAAAAGCTCCGGACCAGACATTTGTCCGGGAAATCCGTGCCATTGTCATGTCCCATCCCAAAGTACACGGTATCCATGATCTGATTGTTCATGACTACGGTCCCGGCCGCCGCATGATCACCCTGCATCTGGAAGTTCCGGGGGACGAAGATGTCTTTCAGCTCCATGACATGATTGATCACATTGAACGGGAGCTGGATCAGAAACTCGGATGTGAAGCCGTCATCCACATGGATCCAATTGAAACCAATAATGCCGCAATTGCCCAGATGCAGCAGCAGGTAGAACAAAAGGTTCTTGAAATTGACCGCCGTATTACCATCCACGATTTCCGCCTGATCAACTGCGATACCTACACCAGCATTGCCTTTGACGCGGTCATCCCCTATGGTATGCGGATCCGTCCGGAAGACCTGAAGAAAAAAATTGAAAACAAGCTTCAGGAAATCGAAGGAAACTACCAGTTTATGATTCATGTGGATCAGAGTTATGTACCTGTATAAAAATAACGGTTCGCAGATTTCCGCGAACCGTTATTACTGACCGCTTTATTTATTGCATGCCTCGTAAGCATCCTGAAAGAAAATCTCCTGTGAGTTTACCGGCTCCTCATTGATCTTACGGCTCAGTTCCACCCGGACGGGATCCAGACGGACACGTTTTTTGATAAGCTGCTCCATCATATCCCGGTAATCCATATCTTCGTCATACAGATCATGCGCATCAATATCTGCATTCCGTGTCACACGCATAATGGATTTCTCGCGAATAGTATATTTCGGATACAATTTTGAAATAAAATGCAGAAACCGATTCCATATGTGCATGCCCTAATCCTCTGCAAAAAATGCCTGCATAGTTACATTTTCCTTTGCTACCTCCACAAGATTTACACAACTGTTTCCAATCCGGTCAATATTATGGAGCACATCATTAAACGGAATGGTAAGTTTGGAATCGCACTTTCCCTTTCCCACTCTGGCAATATGGTTTTTGCGCATTTTTTCACCCAGCTGCATGATGTCTTCTTTTTGCCGCATCAGTTCTTTGATATCCATATTCACATCCCCGGAAATCGCCTGAATGCAGCTTCCGAAAATCATCTGGATCTGTTCCATTGCCTTTTTCAGTTCTTTCAAAGCATCTTTGGAATACTTATGTTTTCCTTTATTCTGTTTTGCCACGGTTTCCATGATTTCCCTCGTCAGCTGCCCGATCCGGTCAATATCACAGAGAATGTACTGCATACCGGCACTTTGTGATGCCTGTTCCTCGGTCAGCACACCTCCGGAATACAGTGATGCAAAATAATCATTGACCGAAGCATACAGCTTCTGCAGTATTTTCGCCTTTTCTTCTACAAGTTCTGCATTTTCTTTATCAATCTTTCCATTTCTGTACTGCAGTTTTCCGATCATTTCATCTACAAGTTTTGCGCAGTACATTACTTCTTTTGCAACCAGCTGCAATGCTGCTGCCGGTTGTGCAATCAGCTTGTTATCCAGATATTTCGGATTTTCAGCTACTTCGACTTCCGTTTCCGTTTCCTTTCCCTTTCCATCCGGTACAAGTTTCATCACAATTTTTACCATAAGAGGAATGAGTGGAATCCAAATCAGCGTCATGACAAGGTTAAATCCGGTATGGGCATTTGCAATCTGCCGTGAAATCACATCAATTTCGTTTCCCTTCGGCGAAATGAACTGAATCAGGGCTGCATACGGTTTTACAAGAAACAGGAATAAAATTGCTCCCGAAATATTAAATACACAATGGGCAAACGCCGTCCTTCTGGCATCTTTTGGCTGTCCGATAGATGCCAGCACTGCGGTGATCGTTGTACCGATATTGTCCCCCAACAGAATCGGGATGGCACCTGCCAGTCCGATGATACTGGTCACACCGTCCGGTCCTGCCTGGGCTGCAAAATTCTGTAATACGGCAATCGTCGCACTGCTGCTCTGTACAACAAGTGTCATAACGGCACCCACGCATACCCCAAGAATCGGAATATGGGATACTTTTCCAATCATGTTGACAAAGAATGCACTGGATGCCAATGGTTTCATGACATCGCCCATCGTCTCAATTCCAAGGAATAACAAACCAAATGCGAAAATTGTCTGTCCGATATTTTTCACCTTTTCTTTCTTTGAAATAAAAGAAATAAGAAATCCCGCAAAAATGAACAGATAAATATAATCCGTTATTTTAAATGCAATAATCTGTGCCGTCATGGTCGTACCGATATTGGCACCGAGAATAATGGAGATCGCCTGTGGCAGCGACATCAATCCTGCGCTGACAAAGCCGATTGTCATAACCGTTGTTGCGCTGCTGCTCTGTAACACTGCGGTCGTCAAAGCACCTGCAAGTACACCAAGAATCGGATTTTTTGTAAGCAGGGCAAGGATTTTCTTCATCTTTTCCCCTGCTGCTTTCTGCAGGCACTCGCTCATCATATTCATGCCGTAAATAAAAATTGCCAGACCTCCGACCAGTCCGAAAATAATTTTCATCGTCTCGTTCACTTATGATTCCTCCCCATTTCTTTTCATAAATTTTACACTCCATATACTTTATTTTTGAGATTGTAATAAGTTTATCATCAGAGTGTAAAATCAAACCATCCCGGAATGTAAACTCTATGTAAAATTTCCGTAATGTTGTAAAATTGCTGTAAATTTGCGTAAAATCTGTAAAATCCGTGTAAATCAGCATTTTCAGGCTCTATGACTTTAAACCCATTGTAAAAATATTTCCACAATGCTAGAATAAAATAGTTACAAAGGAAAATGTTTTGGAAAGGGAAAACACTATGCTATCATGTCCAAACTGCGGAGGAAATCTCAAATTTGACATTCCTTCCCAGCAACTCTCATGCGAGCATTGTCACACACTGTTTGATCCTTATGATTTTGATGGGAAAACAAGTGATGCCGAAGAATCAAAGACATTCGACGGAGATTACGAGGTCACGATCTTTACCTGTCCGCAGTGTGGCGGTGAAATCTTAAGTACCGACAATGCAGCTGCCGGTTTCTGCAGTTTCTGCGGAGCCTCCACGATTCTTTACAGCAGAATCAGTCACGAAAAACGGCCCAATTATATTATTCCGTTCCAGAAGACAAAGGAACAGTGTAAGGAAGCGTACGCACGCCGTATGAAACATTCCATTTTTGCGCCAAAAGAACTCCGCGATCCTTCTTATATCGATAGTTTCCGC
>OGFG01003801.1_pt1 | contig 10334 bp, 9 predicted proteins | sample 1570761 | NCBI WGS metagenome assembly OGFG01 (sample SAMEA2581938, study PRJEB24529) | metagenome | biome: Human gut stool | place: China | collected 2011 | reverse complement strand
TCTTTCCCTACACGACGCTCTTCCGATCTATACTGCCAAGGCTGCCGGCATCGCCGGTGATGTCCGCGTCAGCATGACTTTTGAAACCGACCGCATCGTTGACGTCGTGATTGATGCGTCGAGTGAAACGCCTTCCATCGGCCAGGCCGCTGCCGAAAAGCTCAAGAAGGCCCTTCTCGCCTCTCAGGGTGCCGAAATCGATGCCGTTTCCGGCGCTACGGTGACCTCCAACGCCGTTACGCGTGCGGCCCGCAAGTGCATTGAACAGGCTCAGGGCAAGATTCCCGTTGAAGTCATTACTGAAAAGACGGCTGAAGAAGCGTCCAAGACCGGCGACTGGCTCGGCAAGCCGCCTGTCATCGACGAGAAGGACATTGTCAAGACCGTCAAAACCGAAATCCTCGTTGTCGGATGCGGCACCAGCGGCATGTTTGCCGTTGCCAGCGCCGCCGAGAGCGGAGCCAAGGTGATCGGCATCGATCGATTTGTCGTCGGCACCGGCGTACGCGAAGGCTTTGCCGCCATCGGATCCCGCTACCAGAAGAAGTGGGGTACCAACATCAACAAGTTTGACTTCGTCACCCTTGCCACCCAGGCGGCCGGCGGCCATGTCGACCAGCGTCTCCACCTTACGTTTGCCGAACGTTCCGGCGAAGTGATGAACTGGTACGGCGACCGCCTTGCCGAACGAGGCGTCGAACTTTGGCATGAAACCGTCGACAATGTCGAAAACACGCGTTATCCCGCCATCCCGACGTGCCACACGCCGAGATGGCCGCAGGCCCGTTGGGAAAACAATCAGAAGGGCCAAAAGCGCCTCAATGGCAACGTTGTTCTCTACGATTATGCCGTCAAGCACGGTGCGGAATTCCACTACAACACCAAGATGGTGAAACTGGAAAAAGCAAACGGCCGCATCACCGGCTGCATCGCTGAAAACTCGGACGGCCGCTATGTTCGTTACCTCGCCTCCAAAGGTGTTGTGATTGCAACGGGCGGATATTGCCGAAACTATGACATGCTAGAGGCCCTTCAGCCTTGGAATCTTCGAATTCTGGGCGGCAACAAGTCCATGCCCGGCGCCATAGGCGACGGCATTCGTGCCTGTCTGTGGGTTGGCGCGAAGATGGACGAAACCCATTCCATGGCACAGTTTGACCGCAGCGCGCTTCGTCCAGATCAGGAACCCGGCATCGAAGCCATGAAGAAGACCGACATGGGTACGTTCTGGCCCGGCAGCCAGCCGTGGCTCAAGGTGAATGCCGACGGCGAACGATTCTTCAATGAGTCCGGCACTTATGAAGGCATTCTTCATGCCGACGAATACCAGAAGGGACACTGCCACTATTCGCTTTTCGACTCCACGTGGACGGACTTTGTTCAGCATACGCGCATGGCCGGATGCTCTCGCCTGCATCCGCACCCCAACGGCGCGCGTCCGATTTTCGCATGGGAATTCATCGAATCCACGGTTCTTCCCAAGCTGATCGCCGACGGCTTCGTACAGAAGGCCGATACGATCGAAGAGCTTGCACGCAAGCTTCGTCTGCCGCCCGAAGCCCTCAAGAAGACGGTTGCACGCTACAACGATCTCGCACACAAGGGCGTGGACGAAGATTTCGGCAAAGAATCCTTCCGTCTGTCCCCGCTTGAAAAGCCGCCTTTCTATGGCGTCAAGAATGCCGGCTACTCGCTTTGCACGCTCGACGGCATCCAGATCAACACGCACATGAATGCCATCGACACGGAAGGTCATCCTATTCCCGGTCTCTACGTGATCGGACAGGACAGCGGCGGCTACTTTGCCAACACCTATCCCAATCTTATTGCCGGCATGTGCGCGGGCCGCGCCGCGACCTGGGGGTGGCTGGTCGGTCGTGAATTGGCTGCCGCCTAAAAAAAGCGCCCTGCTCTATCAACCTCTAACATCACCAACCGGCTGCATGCACCGGGATGCATGCAGCCGACATTCAGGAATGAGTCATGAATAACACAAAGTTCTCATCCATGGCAGTCGCCGGCGCGCTGTGCGCTTTTGCTGCACTCCCGAGCACCGCTGCCGACGTGCAGGTTTACGGCGTCATCGACACCAGCCTCTCCTTTGTTTCGAGCGATGCAGACGTTGCCGGCCACGACCGCGTCAACACGTTCTCCATGGAAAACGCCAAGGAATTCGGCTCCCGCTTCGGCCTTCGCGGTTCCGAAGATCTCGGCAACGGCTACAAGGTCGGCTTCGTTCTCGAATCCGGCTTCAAGTCCGACGACGGTCAGTTCGACCAGACCGGCAAGCTCTTTGGCCGTGAAGCCCATGTCGACCTGACAGGGCCCTTTGGCAAAGTCTCCGCAGGCGTTCTCCCGCTCTTCGGCAGCACACTCGGCGCCGACGGCCTCTTCCGCGCCATCGATCCTCTGTTTGCCAACTACACGAAGGCTTTCGGTTCCAGCTGCATCTCCGCATCTTCCTGGACCCGCGTCGACAATGCGATCAGCTACGTGACCCCGACCTTTGCCGGTCTGACGGGCTACGCGATGTACTCCTTCAAGAGTTCCGGCCTCACCACAAGCACCGAAGGACGTGGCGGCGAATCCGACCGCTATGCATCCGTCGCCGCCCGCTACAAGGCCGGCGCCGTTGAAGCCATCGTGGTGGCCGACACGACGATGTACGGCACGTACCGCACGGGCGCAGCCGCCAGCAAGGACGACGGATGGACCGTCACCGTCGGCGGCAACTACACGTTCGACGGCGGTGTAAGACTCCTCGCATTTACGCAGTTCTTCGGCGACCAGGAGCTTCCCGCCTTCCGCGGCGGCGTCGGCACCGACGGCATCATGGCCGTAACCGGCGGCAAGGGCTACGGCTTCGTTGACGGCTACGGCGTCAGCCTTGGCGTGAACGTCCCGGCGCTCGGCGGTGTTGCCAAGGCCAGCATCGGCTACCGCGACATGGAAAACAAGATCGACGTCGACTTCAAGCGCGTGATCGCGGCCCTCGGCTACGACTATGCCATCTCGAAGCGCACCGCCGTCTACGCCATGACCGGTTGGTCTCAGGAAAAGGTCGAAACCGCCGCCATGGAAGCCAAGCCCAACGGCTATGAATTCACGGCCGGCATCGTTCATCGATTCTGATTATCAATCCTCCCAAAGGCGTCAGGCTTCCTGCATTGAAGAACCTGACGCCTTCTTCATGTCACAGCGGCCATCGGGTTTACCCTGTCTTGATCCCCTGCCGTCATCAATGGCGGTTAAGATCCTTTCAATTGCCGGGTCTTTATGACGCAACCCCCGTTCCTTTATGCACAACGGAGATTCCGATGAAAATTCGCCAGGTCAAGGCATTTTTGGCTGTTGTAAAGACAGGAAGTGTCAGACGTGCATCCGTTGAACTCAATCTCACACAGTCAACCGTCGCCAAAGCCGTCTCCCAGTTGGAAGCGGAACTCGGTAGCCCGCTCTTTGAAAGAAGCGCCCAAGGGCTCAGGCTCAACGAAGCCGGTGAAAGTCTTCTGCTATATGCGGAAACCATTGTCGCCAATGCCGACAAGGCTGCCGCAGCAGTCTCAGCCATAGCAACAGGCCATTTCGACAAGCTGCGCCTATCGGTAACGCCGACTTTGCCGCCCTGCATTCTTGCCGATGCCATGACGCACTTCAGAAGCCGCTTTCCTGAGACTAAAGTCATTTTCAGCAGCGGTTTTCTAACCGACTGCCTCTCACAGCTCGTGACGGACAAACTGGATTTGTCCGTTGTCATGATCGGCGACCATCAGCGTGAATCACTTGCAGCTCTTGAAGAAGAGCCGCTCTTTGAAGTAGACCAAGGCGTTATCGCCTCTGCTTCACATCCAATCTTCAAGCCCGGCGCCGATGTTCACCATCAACTTGCCTCGTGCGAATGGCTGACGACTGTTGGCGATGAACCGCTGCTTTTGTCCAAGCTCAACTCAATCGGCATTACAGCCCCTCGCAGCCTGACCATCTGCGATTTTTACGGCATTGATGCGCTTAACGGACGTCACAACGCTCTCAGCCTCTCCCCCTTGAGCGTAGCGGAAGATGAGAGATATGAAAAACGAGTCTCGGCATTGCCGGCATCCTTATTTGCTTTGCCGCCATTGACCATTTCTTTTTTCCATCGCAAGGGCGTCGAGCTTTCCACTCCAGCCGACTATATGCGCCACACCATTAGACAAGTTTTTGATGCATGGTACGCTGCCAAACCCAGACATCTCGTCAGGCGAATCGAACGCAGGGAATCGGCTCAATAGCATTTGAGGCTTCTCTCGACAGCACCAAGGCAGCGAGGCCTCCGGTTAAACACGCGATTGCGTAACTCGTAGCTCTCAAGCTACCACTAGCCCCGTTTCAGAGCTGATGCTGTCTTGAGTTAAGATGCAACCACAGCCCTCGGCAACCGCCGGGGGCTTATTTTTCGGACTTTTTATCGGCAAACCACCCTACAATTGTAAGCAGTCGTTGCCGTCCCTCTGTCACTCTGTTGGGCCTTCAGCCGGTCAAAACGTCCAGTCCGAGCAGACGTCCGTGCTGACGTTTTCGACTGCCCGTAACGCCCGCAGCAGGTGCCGATTCAGTCCCGAAGAACGCCTTTTCGTCGCGCCAGTTGAACGAAATGGAAATTTCGTTCATCAAAGAAACAGCCCGCTGCCCCCTGTTGCTAAGCTCCCCAGGCGGTGTGCTGCGGTGCTCCTCCCCTTTCAGATGTACGTCGATGGTCTTCGATCATGCCGTCGGCGACAAGCACCGACTCACTTTGTTCGGATGTCCTCTCGGTGGACAAGAGAGACCTGGTTCCCGTCACTCAACTGCTCAGCCAGAAACCCGTAGGTGCGACTATCGGACCAGGCGGCCCAGTCGACAATCAAGCCGTTGCACAACCTGGCATCTCCCTCACCTGCCAGGCCATTGAAAACCTCCTTGAAGGTCATCACAAAGGCGGGAGGAGGAGCTTCCTTCTCCCTGCTCTTGCGATTGCGTTCCGAATCCCATACGGCAAAGCTGCCGTCAGCCATCAAATACAAAACCAGGCCGGGCGATGCGAGATCGCCTTGCTTGAGGATCCAGCGATCGTAGTCGACAGAAAAGGCTGCCTCGACGCAGGCACTTTTTTGCACCCCCTGAATTTCCGCCTTGAGGACGGCTTTTTGAGAAGGAGAGGAAGGACGGGTAACGGAGCTGTTGGCCAGCTGAGGGTTGGCTTCAGAAGGCCACTGTCTGGTCATGGCGTACCAGATGAGGTCCAGCAAAAAACTCTTCCCGAGCCCATTGTCCCCAGTGATCAGATTGAGACGAGGACCGAAGGTGAGATCGAGCTTCTGCAGAGGGCCGACATTGGATGCGTTCAAGTTTTTTTATCATCATTCTTCCCCACAAACCGTCTTTGCCCGGCATACCTTTATTCGGGACAAGTCTGCCGTTTTGCCCTGTTGCCTACAGGCATTCTCGTGCTATATGAGCTCGAGCCGCGCCGCGCCCCACGACGAAACGCGACATCTGCTCGTCCAAAGAGGACCGTTTCGAAACCACAGGCTGTTCTCAAGCTGTCTATGAGACTAGTTTGAGTACGGGTTGATTTTTATACCCTACCCGCCTCGAGATTTTCCGTTGTAAGAGGCTGAAGACCGAAAGTCCTCACTCCTTATCCGATTGTGAGCCTTTATCTAATGTGTGGCGGTGTGTAGAATTGAGGCGTTGATAATGAAGGGGCAAATATGAATAGTTCCGCGATTATCAGCAAGCTTGAGGCCGAAGGATGGACGGAAGTTCGCGTACGAGGAAGCCGTCACTACTTCAAACGTCTTGGGTCGAAGATGACGGTGTGTGTGTTCCGCACCCCAAAAAAGATCTGCCGATCGGTACCGTGAGAAGTATCGAAAAGCAAGCCGGGATACGCTTCAAGTGATGTTGAACTGGGGTGGAGTTCTCTGGAACTCCGTCCCACTCTTAACAGAGGACGCTATGCGTTATCCAATCGTAATCGAAAGAGGGCGACGATACTCATGCTTATGGCGTGGTTGTCCCTGATCTCCCCGGTTGCTTCTCAGCTGGGGATACGCTGGATGAAGCCTATGTAATGGCTAAGGAAGCTGTAGAAGGATGGCTTGAATGCGCCATTGACGACGGGGAGGCGATCCCTGAGCCTTCAAGCATGGAATCTGTCGCGAAGATTGATGAGTACCAAGGATGGATTCTGGGTACGGTTGATGTGGATCTTTCCAAGCTCTCTGACAAGTCGGAGAGGGTCAACATCACGCTCCCGAAGCGAGTCCTTCACCGCCTGGACGGATTGGCGACCAGAAACGGGGATACTCGTTCGGGATACATCGCTCATCTCGTGCTGTCTGCCTCTTAACCCGAATTTTGCATGAGCCACAAAAAACCGACCTGCGAGCAGGTCGGTTTTTCTTGTAAACGGCTGTGTGGTAACCAAAAAGAATGGTCATCCTTGCTATAATTTTGTTTGCACCAAAAAAAACAACAAAAATGACCATGTCCTATTGTTCTACCCAAATTTGAGACTCTTTGGAACGCGAAATTCGTGTTGACGTCGCCAATCCAAACGATTTGCGCTTGTGCGAAACTTCCTAACAAGGAAATGAATGTTGCGAGCATCCCGATTTCCTTTAAGAAGACTCTGCCCGGTGCTGGAAACACCGGGCTTTGTCGTGTCTGCCCCCCTTGCGGGGCCCCCATTCCGACGCCGAAGGCTCGACATCGAGAATTTCGTGAGCCTGGCCGGAGTTGTGGGGCGGAAGGGATGGTTGCAACTTCCCTGCTTCCGATATTTTGCCCGATTTTCAATAGGGAAACGTTAACGCTGAGCAGTTGTGAGGACTTTGCCAATTGCGTCTTCTAGTCTCTCCAAAGAACTGTTCATGCTTTCGATCATAGCGGCGACAAACTCATCATGAGGAATTTGAGCAATTCCGAGATCCCATCCGTTTACTTTCGCAAAGCTATCAAAGAAAAGACGCGTTGTGCGACCGTTTCCTTCACGAAATGGATGAAGGGCATTCACCTCCGACAAATAAAACGCCATCCGTTTGGCGCACTGTTCCGTTGTCATGCCTTTGAAATCTTCTCGATGCATCCGGCTAAAGAGCGATTGCGCATATGGAACGATAAAATCGCTATGACAAAAGATGGACTGACCCTTGCTGATGAATCCAGCTGATCTGATTTCCCCCGCCCAGTCGTAAATATCGCCAAAAAGATATTTGTGCACAGCTTGCAAATGCTTCAGGTCGTAATGCCCTCTGGGGAGTTGGTACGTCTGGAGGAGAACCAACTTGGCTTCCGTGATGCGCCGCTCTACCTTGCTGAGCACTGAAGAGTCGCGAATGTTGAATTTGTTTCTTAAGATAGCTGTGCCTGGATAGGTGTATGGATCCACGATGCAGTCGTACTTGTAATTGTAATCAACGTGCATGTATTTTCTGATCCTCTTCAATAGCTTCAGAAATATATTGCTGAATCAAAGTGTGTGCAGAAATTTCTCCTCTGGCCAGGCGCCAGAGATTGTCAATATCTTCACTCGGCGTTGTCATGCCTTCACATGCTGAGGAGTGAATGGCAAAGTTAATGGCTTCCGCAGCCGTTGAGAATACCCCTGCTTTATGGGCTTTAGGTTCGAAATCGACATGCATACGAATCCCGACTGCCTCTGCGTAACGTTCCAGGGTTTTCAAGGTTACATCTGAATCAGACAGCAATCTTTTTTCTAGTCGTGCAACTGCAGATTGTGTAATAGACATAGCTGTTGCAATGTCTGCCTGCGTCAAGCCCGCGTTTTTACGAAAGAACACTAGAGATGATATAGAGAGGCTAGGATTGCTCATGCGAATCTCCAAATATGATCTATGTGTAATATTATAGCGCCTTTCTCATATTACGCTCAAAGCGCGACCTTCCTTGTCGCCTCTTCCCCCGTGCTCATCACGCTTGTCATAGCGCTGCGTCGTAATGATCGAAGCGTGGCCCATGGCCTGATGCACAGTGTTGATGTCTGCTCCTGACTCCAGCAGTCTCGTTGCAAAGGTGCGGCGCAAATCGTGCGACGTGCAGGCTGATACCTGGGAGTCACCTGCCCGGCTTTTTCAAAAGTTGGCCAAAAGTAGTGTGGGCCACATTCTCCGCCTCAACGTCGGCATCGGATGGCTTCGCCGTATTCTTCACCGTGATGTCAGCATCACCCTTCAGTTCGAGCGGCTTTCGGATTCAACATGAACGCCCTTGAGCACCTGAGCGGGCGTCTCAGTTGACGAAACATCGACCCTGAACTGCTGCTTGACGGTCAGAGATCCTTTATCTGTTCCCATATTACGGATGAAGACGCCGGCACTGTTGTCCAGATCCGCCCCATCCGCGTTCTTCACGGTGAAATTCTCGAATTCTTGCTGTTCGCCTCGGTTTTCATAAACCCTTTCGGAAAAGTCTGCGGCAACGGCTGCATGGGCGCCCAAGGCGGAGAGAACCGCAGCGGCGAAAATGTTGCGGGCAAAGTGTTGAGCCTTCATGGGCGTACCTCTAATTTGTTTGGAAAGCCAGTGCCGACAGTCAGCACCTGACAGTACAACTTTACCAAGAACTCCGCTGGTGAGATACGCCTGCCATTTTTTTAGCTGCTGCACCTCTTTTTTGAGACGGCGGTTTTCAGTCTCCAAGCCGAGGAGCTTCATGGACTCGTCGTCGACCTTACCGTTCGTTGGTGCCAAGGGGGTGCCTGTCGTTTTCTGCTTGATCCAGTTGCGAAGCGTCTGGTCGCTGATGCCGAGCCCTTCAGCCACCTTGGGGATGGAGGCACCTTCGGCAGTGGCCATGGCCACTGACAAGAACATTTCGCACGTCACCCGTGCCTTTGCACAACACACCGCCCCGCCCCCTGAACTGACACCTAAGGACAGCAGTATTTCCTGTCTCACAGACAAACATCGTCTTTCTCACATCAAACACGGACTCCCTTCACAGGCACTAACAACGCCGCTAATGTATCATATGTAAAACAGTAGATGAGCCATAACACAAACCTTAAGAGTCAGTAATTTCACATGCCTAACGGGAAGAACCGTCAGTTGACACTTGCGCTAGCAGAGTACGAGCGCCTTGGAGAGCCGGATCAAGCCGAGAAGTCTCAAGCCTGGCAAACTGCAATAGGTCTACAGCAGGTCGACGGCCTGGCCACATCCAAATACTTGCTTGAAACTGCCAAAGAGCATATTGAGGGACGGATCAACATCGACGAGGCTCAAGCCCGAATCGACTCGTATTACCAGACCAAGGAAGCAAGACAAAATCAGGACTCAGCCAACACGCGGGAGGCAGATATCGTTGCGTCTCGCATTGCTAAATTATTGGGCGAAGCCACCTTCAATTTCTCAACCTTTACTTACTTCAATATTCATAAAAAGCTCTTCGCAGGCCTTTATCCACACGCCGGAAAGATTCGCCCCTACAACATCACGAAAAAAGAATGGGTATTAAATGGCGATACCGTTCAATATTGTGATTTCGACGTTATTTTGGATACCCTGAATTACGATTTTGATAAAGAGCGAAAATTCTCATTTATTGGCCTCTCAACTGAGCAAAAAATCTCACACATCAGCAAATTCATTTCCAACGTATGGCAGATTCATCCGTTTTGCGAAGGTAACACTAGAACTACAGCTGTTTTCCTTATCAAATACCTGAAGTTTTTTGGATTCCCGGTCAACAATGCACCCTTCGCAAAAAACGCCTGGTATTTCCGAAACGCATTGGTGAGAGCAAATTGGTCGAACATGATGTTGGATATTCAGTCTTCAACGCTTCCTCTGGAACATTTTCTTCGCAATGTAATTCTAGGAACGAACTTTGAGCTCAAAAACAGAAGACTTCACATTCTTTATAAGGACGGCTCCTTACAAAAAGAAGACACGGCTTCCATCGCAAATGAAATGTTTATTGAAGCTTATCAACATTCGACAACACACAATCATGAGACCAAAAAACTTATTGATGCGATTCACAATAATCCTAAAATTACCCAGGCCGAATTAGCCGTCCTTCAAGGATATTCCTTATCAAAAATAAAGCGTCAAATCGCCGAGTTGCAAAGTAAGGGCCTTCTCGAGCGCATTGGCGGTAGAAAGCTTGGGAGTTGGAAGATCCTAGACGGGTTAGAACTGTTGGACTGATTTACGGCCTGTACAACCGGCACTGTCTCGGGCCACGGTGGAAGGACTTCGGTCCTTCTGCCGTACCAAGCCCGGGCCCTCAATTCACAGAAACAGCCGCAGGAAGCCTCCGAATTCATTCGGATGGAGGAATGCGGC
>OGFG01003786.1_pt1 | contig 10363 bp, 7 predicted proteins | sample 1570761 | NCBI WGS metagenome assembly OGFG01 (sample SAMEA2581938, study PRJEB24529) | metagenome | biome: Human gut stool | place: China | collected 2011 | reverse complement strand
GGGACTTTCACCCGTTAGAACGTGCCCATGCCGAGCACACAAGGGCGCCCCGGCAGCACGAAGCTGCCGGGGCGCCCTTTTCCTCACTGCAGACTGTTGCGGAGATCAGCCGCCGAAGGCCTTCTTCAGGTCGACAGGCATGGCCTGATAGCCGGAAGTGCTTTCAAACTGGATTTCCACGGACGGTTCCTTGTCGCCCCACTTGAATTCATTGATGTACGGATTCGGAGCGGACTCGAAGGCGCCGGTCTTGAAGTTGTAGGTTGCGCCTGCCGTTGCCGAATAGACGAAGACGGAGTTCTTGTCCTCATGGTATTCGGTGAGCGACGTGACGGGGCTGTACCATTCGTGGCCGCGTTCCTTGCCGTATTCCCAGACCTGTTCGACCGTCATCTTCTTCTGGTCGATCTTGTAGACCACGGCGCGGGAGTACTTCATTTCGGGCAGCGCGGGCTGTTCCATGCCGCGGGCGTCGCCGTTGTCGAAGACCGAGAGATAGAAGATGTTCTTGTCGGACTTGGAGTCGACGCGCCAGCCGGTGTGCTGGGTCCACGACCAGTCGAAGTCGCCTTCGCAGGTCGAGCCTTCACAGGTGATCGGCTTGCCGTTCTTGTCGACGGGCTTGAGGACCTTCTTGGCGAAGTCGCCCTTCCAGCCTTCGGGCGAGCCCATGATCCACTTCACCTGCTTGTCGCGGCCGATCTTGATCAGAGCGGACTGATGGCGCGAGGAGATGATGATGGAGTCGTCGGTCGGGTCATAGTCGACGGAGTTGACGTGGGCCCAGTTGCGGCCCGGACCGACGCCCGCGATGTCGCCGAACTGATTGTTCGTATCCATCTTCGCGAGTTCTTCGGCGGAGAGCGTCTGGCCGGACTTGGAGGCGTCGACGTTGAGGCACACGGCGCCCTGGTCCATCGCCTTGATGACGTTGTCGCGATACGGGTCGAGGATGTCGAAGAGACGGAAGTCGTCGACGGCGCAGCCGTTCTGGTCGACCTCAAGGATCACGTCGCGGACCGTGTGGACGCGCTTGCCGTCGGGACGGCGGTAGTCGGCCGAGGAAACGCGCAGGAAGTAGTGGCCGTTCTGGGCCGGGTCCATGGCGTGCGAGAAGTCCGCGTAGCCGGCGGGCAGGCGGCGGTTGAAGACCTCGCGGCCCATCAGGTCGTACTTGGCGTAGCGCTGGCCGTAGCCGAAGGTGAGGAAGCCGTCGTCGGCCTGATGGAAGCCCATCATGATGCCGGACTTGTAGATGTTCTCGGGATCGTAGATCGGCGAGACGAACATGTACCAGCGGACGTCGCCCGCCGTGTCGATCACGGCGTTCTGCGGATAGTAGACCCACTCGAGGGCGCCGCCCATCGGATTGTTCCATGTCGTGCGTGCGACGTTGCCGCCCGAAGGCAGGAAGTTGTTGATGAAGTAGAGGCGGTCCTTGAATTCGGGCGCAACCTTCTTCACTTCGGTTTCGAACATGGCGTGGTGCTGGGCGGCCGTGCCGTTCGTCTCAGTGTGGATCCCGGGCGCGTAGATGCGGTAGACCTCGTTTTCGACGCGGGTTTCCTTCGTGCCGTCGACGAGCGTGTAAGACACCTCGACCGTGTTGTTGTAGTCGGGATAGAGGCCGAAGACCGGGATGCCCGCATGGGTGCGCAGCTGAACATCGCTCACGTTGTACTTGATTTCGGCGCCGCCGTGCTTGGGAACGATGCGGACCGCGGCATCCTTGAGCTGGTAGCCGCCGTTGCGGATGACGGCCGTGAGCGGCGCGATCTTGTACGGGTTCGTGATGACTTCGCCGATCTTGCCCTGGACGGCGTACTGGACGTTCGGGCCGGAGCCGCCGCCCGAGGCGGAGGCGGTGCCCGGAAGAATGCAGGCGGCGGCAACGGCCGCGGCGGCGAGCTTCAGTGTGAAGGACTTCATGAGGAAACTCCTTTGGATCCCTGGTCGGGGAGATGAAAGCGTGGTTTTGTCTTCTGGCGCGGACGTACTTTAGGTCGCGGCATTCTCTGCCGGGAGGCTGTCGCGCCATGGCTGTAAGGTTAGAGAAGACCGGAATTTCCAACCATTGTGAATTTCAGACGTGTTCAGGTCATATTTGACGAATGGAACCGTTCAAAAATGAGAAAAGAACCGAGGGAACCTCTCGACCGCGACCATTTGCTTCTCTTCAGGACGCTCTGCGCGCCGCACAACCTTCAGCGGGCCGTCTCGCAGCTCGGCATGCCGCAGGCGACGGCGTCGCGCTCGAGCCGAAGGTGGCGGCCGTGATCGCAAGCTTCGAGGACCTCTTCGTCGAGGAGACCTTCGATTCCGCGAGTCTGGTGCGCGAATTCAGGATCGCGTGCGCGGATCATGCGATGTTCTACATCGGGCCCGCCGTCACGCTCGCTTCCAGAACGGCGCCGGGCGTCACGTTCAGGCTCTCGCCCAACGGAGACGACTGGGTCGTGGAGCTCCAGAAAGGCGATCTGGACTTCCTAAACAACCTCGCCACTGAAGTGGGAGGCTTCCTGCGGCTGTTTCTGTGATCTTTCCCATCGAGCGCGCGCCCGAAGGCTGCGCATGCCTGCCGCTTTCGTCGTGCGAAGCGGTCATTCGCTGGCCCGAAGGTTCGACGAGGCGGGCGCACTCACGCTCGAAGAGTGTCTTGCGCACAGATACGTGGAAGTCCGACCGGGCCCCGAATGGGTGCTTAGGGCAATGGACGCGTCGGTTTCCGAGGCCTGGATCGCAAGGCCGCGTGCGGTGAGAACGCCGTACTTCTTCAGCGCCGTGCAGATGGTGAGGCGTTCCGACCTCTGCTTGACCTGTTCCGAGACGCTTGCGCGTGAAGTCGCGGGCACGGATGAATTCAGGATTCTGCCGCTTCCCGAGGAGTGTTCGAAGAAATGGGTTCCGAAGCTCGTCTGGCACGAGCGCGGACATCGGGATCCCGCCATGCAGTGGCTGAGGGGCGTGATCACCTCGCTCGTGCACGAGCAGGATTCGGGTCGGTGAGGAAAGAGCTGCAGATGGAAATGAAGGGCCGGTTCCGTGAAGAACCGACCCCTTTCCGTACGTCTGCCTGCCGGGCCGTTGGAGGAGCGTGGGTCCGGCCGGGCGGGCGTGCATGCATGCGGCGGAGAAGTCCGCATGCGTGAGGTCGATGCCGGGCGCCGTGAGGAGAGAGGACGGCGCCCGGCACTTCTCAGTCGTGAGACCTGGAGGTCTCGTCAGGCGACTTCCTTCGCGGCGTTTTCGCCGGCGATCTGGCCGAAGACGAAGCAGTCGAGAACGGCGTTGCCGCCGACGCGGTTCGTGCCGTGGATGCCGCCCGTGATTTCGCCTGCGGCGTAGAGGCCCGGAATGACCTTGCCTTCCCAGTCAAGGGCCTGAGCCTTGACGTTGGTGTTGATGCCGCCCATCGTGTGATGGACCGTCATGCCGGTGTAGCAGGCCCAGAAGGGACCGTCCTCGATGCGCTTGGTGAGGTTGACGGGCTGCTTGTGGAAGTCGTCGTCGCGGCCGTTCTTGACGAAGACCTCGTTGTAGCGCTTGATCGTCTTCTCGAGGCCGTCGGGATCGACGCCCATCTTTTCGGCGAGTTCGCGGATTGTCGGGGCCGTCCAGGCCTCGTTGATCTTGATGCCTTCCATGATGGCCTTGCGGTTGACCGCGTCGTAGCTCATGAAGTTCGTGTTGTCGCAGACCGTGTAGCCGTAGCGTTCCGGCGTGCCGAGCACGGCGTCGCGGATCACGTCGCGGCGTTCGCCTTCGTTGACGATGCGGTTGCCGCGCTTGTCGACGTAGATGGAGCCGTTGACGTTGAAGTTGAGCAGGAGCTTCATCTTCTTGCCGGCGGGAGCACCGGGAGTCGACTGGATGAAGTCCATGCCGACGAGGTAGGCGCCGACGCGCACGGCGGCCATGGCGACTTCGCCCGTGGAGCCGGGGAGGTTGTCGGTGCCGAGCCCCTTGACGCGCGGGTCATGCAGCTCGCGCAGGTAGCGGTTGCCGGAGAAGCCGCCGGCGGCGAGAACGACCGCCTTCGTGGCGCGGATGAAGCGGGCGGGGCCCTTGGCGGGCTGGACCTTGACGCCGATCACGCGGCCCGCAAACTGCTCTTCGCGGATGATTTCGGTCACGCCGAGGCCCGTGCGGACCTGAACGCCGAGTTCCTTGGCAGCCTTCGTGAGGACGGTGCCGTAGCCCTGGCCCTTCGGAAGCGCAGGGATGTGCGAGCGCGGATAGAGCGCGCCGAAGATCTGGATGACGTTGTCCTTGAACTTCATGCCGAGGGATTCGAGCCAGGTGATGGCGCCGTAGGCGTTGTCGCAGAGGACCTTGACGCGTTCGGGATCGCCGCGGAAGTCGCCGGCAGCGAGCGTCTGCTTCATGTGGTTTTCGGGCGAGTCCTTGATGCCCTGGCGCGGCTGGCGCACGGGGTCGGCGGCGTTGATGAAGCCCTGGGCGATGAGCGTGTTGCCGCCCGTGAAGGCGAGCTTCTCGAGGACGAGGATGTCCTTGGCGCCAGTCTGGGCGGCCTTGACGGCGGCGGCCATGCCGGCGCCGCCCGCGCCCACGACGACGATTTCGTGGGTTTCGTCCCATTTGAGGTCGTTGCGGCACTGTGCGGATGCGGCGCCCGAGAAGGCGGCTGCGGCGGTGCCGATGCCTGCGGCGGCGAGCATGCGGCGGCGGGTGAGATTCGCGGTCATGATGTTTCTCCTGCTGGAGCGAAGCAGCGGGTGGTCTTGTTCGACGGGGCCCCTTCTGGGGACCCCGAAGCCCGCGGGCTGCGCTCGGTTTGTCATGACTGCATTGTCGGCCGACGGATTACGCGCGTAACTTGGAAAAGGTCAACGGGAGGCGATTTCGTCCCGTGCGTGAAGAAGAGAGCGGCGGGCGGCGGCGAAGAACGGCGGGGCCGGCCTCATCTGCCGATGAGGCGCATGATGTCGGGCAGCATGGCCTCGAGGACCTTGCCCGAATGAATTCCGAACTTCCGGTAGATTTTGGCGCGGTGGCCCTGCACGGTGCGCTCAGAGATGCCGAGCTCGGAGGCGATGCGCGCGTCGCTGCGGCCGAGCGAGATGAGTTCGAGCAGATGTCTTTCCCGGTCGCTCAGGGCCTTGGCGCCCGCCTTGAGGAGCTCGGCCGAGAGGCCTTCGCGGCGCAGGCGGTCCTTGTGCACGGCCGAGGAGATGGCGGCGAGGAGCTTCTCGTCGTCGACGGGCTTGAGCAGAAAGTCGACCGCGCCGCGCTTGAGGCTCTGGATCGCGGTGTCGAGGTCGCCGTGGCCCGTGAGGAAGATGACGGGCAGCTCAATCCCGCGCTCCTCCATCGCCTGCTGAAGTTCGAGGCCGCTCATGCCCGGCATGCGCACGTCGAGGACGAGGCAGCCGGGAGAGTCCATATTCTCGACAAGGAACTCCCGCGCGCTCGCGTAGCTCACGCATCGCCAGCCTTCGATCTCGAGCATCAGGGATAGTGCGGCGCGCACGTCGGGCTCGTCGTCGACGAGGCGGATGAGTGCCGAGTCGCGCTCGGCGGGATCGAATTCGGATTCGGTCATGGCAGATTTCCGTAGTTTTCATGCAGAGGCGCTTCGCTTCGGGCGGGCATCGTCAGCGTGACGGCGAGTCCGCCGCCGTCCCTTGCGGTGCGGGCCGAGAAGGCGAGCGTGGCGAGGTGGGCCTCGGCGATCGACTTGCAGATCATGAGTCCGAGTCCGAGGCCCGAGGACTTGGAGCTTGCGAGCGGACGTCCGATCTCGGCGAGCGCTTCGGGCGTGAGAAGCGCGCCCGTGTTGGCGACGGTGAGGCGTACGGCGGTGCCTTCATCTGCCGCGTCGAGCGTGATGAAGAGGCCGTAGGGACGGCCTCCGGAGGCTTGCGCGGGCTCGGGCGCCGAGAGTACCGCCTCCTGGGCGTTCTTTACGAGATTGATGACGAGGACCCGAAGCTCCACGGCGTCGCCCGAGGCGATGAGGCCGGGGCGGATGTCCGCGGCGACGGGCACCTTGAGGCGGTCGGACTTCGTCATGTCGGCGAGGCACTCGGAGAGGAGTGCGGGCAGGTCGACGGGGAGGTCGCGCCTGGCGCCCTCTCTGGCGTAGCTTCTCACGCGGTCGATGATCGCGCCCGCTTTGTCGAGCTCGGCCGACATGCCCGAGAGGCAGCGTTCGGCGAGCACCGGGTCGGGTGCGCCGCGGCGCATGAGCGTGCGCATGCCGCGCAGGTAGCAGCGAACGGCCGAGAGCGGCTGGCAGAGTTCGTGCGCGAACATCGAGCTCAGCTGCCCGACAATGCCCGCGCGCTGCAGGCTGTCGAGCCTCGCGCCCGTCTCGCGCACCTGTTCGCGGGCGGCCTTTTCGCGCTCGAGTGCGGCGCTGAGGTCGGCGGTGCGGCGCCTGACGAGCTTCTCGAGTCTTGCGAAGTGCAGGATCCAGGCGGCGAGAAACCCGAGGAGCAGGAGGACGCCGCCTCTGGCCTCGTCCCAGATGCGTTCGAGCGTCCAGTGGTTGAGATAGGCGAAGGGACCGGTCTTGAGCGAGCGGAAGAGGTCGTTGACGCGGTCGAACTCAGTCGCGATCGAGACGGTGAAGCCGCCCGGCGTCATGTCGGGCTTGAGGTTGAGAAGGAGCATTGCGACATGCTTCGTGATGACGGGCGGCGTGTGCGGCACGCTCGCGATCGTCCATCCCGGATACATGTCGGTCGAGTAGCGGCAGCCGAGCGCCTCGGCGCGAAGGCCGGGCTTGTCGTTGACGACGGTCCAGCGGCCCGCGAACTCGGGATGGCGCTCCGTGATGGCCTCGGGCATGCAGGCGCGAAGAAGGCCTGCGTCGGCGCGTCCCTCGACGACCGCGCGCAGGACCTCGACGGGACGGTTGTCGGTTTCGGTGACGGCGCTGAAGAATTTGTCGGGCCTGAAGCCTGCGGCGGCGATCTCGCCCATGTTGAGCATGTATGTCATGAAGTTCGCGCGGCTCGTCGTGACGGCCGTCATGCCTTCGAGTCTGGCGAGGTCCGTAATGTCGGCTCGCCCGCTCCTGACGACGATCACGCCCGCAACGCAGCGGTTCGGATCGGGAAAGGCCCTGGACGTGATGGTGCCGATGTCGCGCGCGCCCATCGGACGCATCTGCACGAAGAAGCCGGAGCTGCCGAGAAAGAACTCGACCTCGCCTTTTCTCACCGCTTCGGAGAGCGCTTCGGTCGTGTAGAAGCGCGGAACGATCCGGAGACCGGGTGAATTTTCCTGCAGATGGCGGACGATCGTTTCCTGAATGTTTTCGCGTCTGCTCAGGTAGGATGCCTCCGACTCGAAATCAAGCAGGCCGATGCGCACGACGGTGCGGGCCTCGCTGCGGAGCGGGGCGTCGGGCTCGATCGTGGCGGACGGCGCTGCAAGGGCCGCGCCGAGCGGAACGAGGAGTGCTGCAGAAAGGAGGCGAAAGGCTTTCATGAGGGAGCCGAAGCTGAAGCTCTTGCGCAGCCGACGGCGGTCTTGATCTCCGGTGATGATCGGAAGACTGATGATGAAGGATTTCGTGCTCATGGGAGTACCTTGGCACAGGAGTTGGAAACCCAAAATCGCGGACCGGTTGGCTGTATGACCAACCGGTTCCTTATTTCTTGAGGGTCGCCGCGAGGTGAGAACCCGAAAGAAGTTTCGCCACGTTTTCTGCCGAGTCGAACAGTCCCGGGAAGCCCAAGGCTTCGGCCAGATCCCGATCCCGCTTGACAACGTTCAACAAGCGAGGCTTGCCGCTCTTGGTGTAGGCGAGTTTGATCTGGCGAAGATCCTTCAGCATTTCCAGAATCGTCCACAAGCTGTTGATTGAAGAGGTTCGTTCAGGGTTCCTGGCCAACTCTTTCGGAATAGTGCCGTTCATCTTGGTGTGCAAGTAAGTCAGGATACTCAGACCAACGAAGGTCGTCATCAGAAGGCCGTCCAGTGCGGCACTGGAATGAACGCGAGTGCTCGTGAGCAGGTGCTGGAACATGAGCTTGAACGCCACCTCCACCTCGTTTCGCTGCCGATACTTTGTCAGAGCGTCCATCAGCGTGATGTCGACGTTGCCCACCAGACCGAAGTAGCCCAGACAGTAGCACTCATAACTGCCCCTCTCTTCGTCCAGAAGCAAATTGCCGTTGGGGGTCACAACAAAAAAGTCCAGATTCTTTCTGTCTGCCTGAGACAATACGCTGATTTTCTTCCGAGACCAAGCCTTTTGGAAAGCCTCCAGCCTGTCCAGCAATTCATCCGTTTCCGTCATCTCCTTGCTCGGGCTTCTGAAAACGTAGGAGTGTATGTTCATGCGATGCCCATCACAGGAGACGGCCGTCTTGCTTTTCACACCATAGCAACGCTGCTGCCTCAGATAGGTTTTCTGATCATAGAATTCGCAGTTTTTCTGATCGACGACGCCCTTCCGGCCTTGCGCCGCGACGCGGTCGACCTCGGCCCCGGGCATGCGGCTCACGACCTCAATCCGATAGCCTCCGTCCATGGCATCGGCATCCCTTGCGACTACGCGTCGCGTAGCCTCGGAGATGCCCGACTTCGCGAGCAGCCCCTCGATGGCGGCCGCGTTCTTCGGATGGAAGATCCGCACGACCTCGGCACCTGTGAGCGTGCCGTCGAGCCTCGTCGAGACGGAGCGCGACTCGATGAATTCGAAAGAGGTCGTGCATCGAACGCGTTGTGCTTCTCGATCGCGTCAGCCGCATCGCCCACAAAGGCCGCACCCATGTCGGAAAGCTTGTCCGCGCCCGTCCTCACCTTGGACATCACGCCCTCGGGCGCAATCGTGAAGTTCGCGGCAAGCTCGCCAGTGCCCGTGAGCGTATGAGTTCGCGTAACACCTTCGGCATTGCGCTCGGTTCTCCAAAGGGCCGAGCCCGAGACCGAGGCGGAAGCCGAATAGGAGAGCCAGCTGTCGTCATCATCCTCACCTTCAGTCTGCGTCTCCTTGATCGTGAATTTGGGATTCGTGAGGATGTCGTCGAGCATCAGCATGGTGAGCGAGGCCTGAGCGCCATGGATCGCGGCGGCCTCACCTTCTCGCAGCGCCTTCACGTTCTCGCTGTGCGGACGGACCCCAACACTCTGGACTTAGCAAAAACCGCCCGGCAAGTCATCCTCACCGGGCGGTTGTTTTCACGTTGCGAGCCTGCCTGCGCAGCAGGTTCGCATGCTCATCACCCTATCAGAAGAGATAGCGGGCGTTGAGCATCAGCTTCGTCGCGGAGCGCTCTTCGTTGCCCCAGTCGTACCCGGCATTGAGGCCGAAGCGGAAGTTATCCTTTTCGGCAGCCACGCCAAGGTTCGTGCGAATCTTGACATCGTCGGCAAACGTGAAGTTGTAGGTGCTCTCAGCACCGGCGAACCGCACCTTGCTGTCGATATCACGATCACCCACGGTCGGCACGACCGCGAACGTGAAGTTCGGACTCACCTTGAAGCCGTTGGCATCGAACGCCTTCGCAATCGTTGCACCAATCGGGAATTCAACTGCGGTTGCATCCGAATCATCGACATGGGCACCATGGCCGTTGTCATAGCCGTCGCTGCGGACATGGTAGATGTCCATGCCGATGAACGGCGTAAATTCAACGACGTAGTCCCAGGTGCGCTGCGCCTGGACGCCGAGGGAGTAAACCGCAGTCGTCGTGTCCGTGTCGACGTCGGCAACGCCGCCCATCGTGAGGTCGGACTTGACGAACGTCATCGAAGCGTCGGCGAGCAGATCAACGCTGCCGATGCCGGTCTTGCCGTAGACGGAAAGGCCGTAGAAGTTGAAGTCGTCCCTCACGCCAACGTCGTCGTTTTCGCTGTCGCCGGTACCGGCCGTGAAGGCTGCACCCACAACGGCGTTGCCGAGCGACATGTCGACGCCGATCACAAGGCCATAAGCATCCGTATCAACGCTGATGTCCTGAGCACCGGAAGAGATGCCTTTGAGCTTCGTCTTGCCACCCGTCACCTGAGCCCACAGACGGTTGGCTTCAGGCTTGGCTGCTTCACCGCGAACGGCGTCGCGGAATTCCGACGCACGATCGTAGGCCGTCGTGAACACGGCGGCTGCGCCCGCGGTGTTCATCGCCGCATCGAAGCGAGCGGCAATGGCGGCAGGCGAAGCGCCTTCCGTATCCGTCAGAAGCTTGTTGCCATAGACATTGCCGGATTCAGTCGCAGCATTGGCGATTTCGTGGCCCTGCATCAGGTCGCCGTAGACAATGGCGGCATCCGCGAGCTTCGTTGTGAAGGAGCCGTCTTCATTAACCGTGAAGTCCCAGAGCTTGTTGCCCACCACGAGCGTTTCTTCGGTATTCCAGAAGTCGGCGGTCACATCGCTCGTGAGCTT
>OGFG01003785.1_pt1 | contig 10366 bp, 8 predicted proteins | sample 1570761 | NCBI WGS metagenome assembly OGFG01 (sample SAMEA2581938, study PRJEB24529) | metagenome | biome: Human gut stool | place: China | collected 2011 | reverse complement strand
TTTAAGCCATTTTCACATTGGTTTATAAACATTTGTGAGGACTTATAAAAGGTTTTGCGTCTATCAAATCAATAAAAAATGTACAACTTGAATTTTGCATTTTGAATAAAAAATTATGTGCTTTTTTGTGCAATATTTTCATTCAAAGTTTCTTAATAATATTGCACATACAAAAAAAATATGATACAATATATACCATATAGATGGGTTAGGATTGTGCAGATTTACTTAATCGACATCCTGTACCTGTTAAATTAAACAATACTTGGAAACAAGTTAAGGAAAGAAAGGGAGAGAAGAAATGAAAAGTAAAAAACTAATTTCATTACTTTGCGCCGCTGCTATGTCAGCATCTGCTTTCGCAGGCTTGACAGTAACAGCAAGCGCGGCAGACAGTGTGTTGTATTCAAACAACTTTAACGGCTATCCAAATGATAGAGCTTTAGCAGTGCCATACAACAGTCAAAATGGTTGGAAGGCTGCTGCTGACAGTGGAAAACAACCATTTAAAAATTTCCTTGAATGGAATACTCCAACAAGTTATAAAATGGTACAAGATGCCGGCGAATTGGATGAAGATGCTTTAAAAGCAGCAGAGGGATTATCAATCGAATGCGGTAAAAAAGATGATGATGATACTGCAGCTGTATATGTAAGAGAAAAAGAAGATACAGCAAATGACTTGTATGTATCACTTCCAAAAGGTCGTTTCGGTAAACAAGGAAATACACTTATTAGTGGCTTTGATACTTTAAAGGCAACAACAGGTGAAGACTTGCTTATTTCATTTAAAATGATGATGACATTGAATGATACAGATCGTACAGACAAAACTTTACAGTTACAGTTTGGCGATATAGGTACATATGATTATACTAATGCCATTGAAGGTACATGGCAAGATGTAAGAGCCATTATCAAAGCTGATGGAACAAAAGAAGTATATGTAGGCGAAGAAAAAGTGCTTTCAGGTACATCAACAAATACATTGAAGGATTTGACAGTGGTAATGCCTACAGCAGGCGATAAGGCAAACAATGGTAAGTATCCATCAATAAATATTGATGATATGGTTGTTATGTCAGTTGCAACAGGAACAGGCACAACAGTAACGGTACCAAACGCAAAAACAGTAACAGATGATAAAACATTTAATACTACAAGTACTGTTGCAACACCTGTACCTGATACAGCAGCACCGGGACTTGCAGCTCCGGAAGGAACAACAGCAGGTGCTTCAATCAACTTCAACAATGTTGCCGCTACAAAATGGACATTAGGTGCAACAGCTCAAACTATTGAAGATATTCCTGGCATGAAAGTTGCTATAGGTGCAAGAAATCCAGACGGTGATAATGGAACATACGCAGAAGTTGCAAAGAATGTAAGTGATAATGCTCTTACTCTTGTAGGCGGACAGTATTCAACAGCCGGCAGAGGACCTGTAGTATCATTGGATAACAATCTTGATATTTCATCAGATACATCAAAGACTGCTGTAATGTCATTTGCTGTTAAGCTTTCGACTGCCGCTAAGAATGGTGCAGGTAGACTTTACATTTTGAAAGACAATACACAAGCAGGCGATAAGGGTGATGGTGCATACAGAAATGCAATGGCTGTTCTTACAACGGATGGTACAGGAAGTACAATTACAAGAGGTGGAAATACTGAAGATGTAATTGGTGTTGATGTAACAGCTGATGAATGGCATACAGTAACTGTTATGGTATCAGATCAAAGATACAGAGTATTCATTGATGGCTCTAAAGAGGCTGCTATTGTACAACAATATGTAGCATCAGGTTCTGGTGCAACAACCGCAACAGCACTTCCTATTCTTGCTGTAACAAGTGCGGCATCAAATGGTGCAAGTACATATTCAACGGCTAAAATAGACAATATTATTACATATACAGGTACAATAAACAAGAATGCAAGTGAACTTCTTCCAACAACACAAGCAGCTCCGACACCTGCTCCGATACCTGCAAAGGTTACAATGAGCGTTGATGAAACTGCTAACACAGTTACATTGACATCAGATAAGGATACAGATGCAGTTCTTGTTCAAGCATCATACAGAACTGATAATACATTGGATTCAGTTAAGAAAGTTGTTAATCTTGAACTAAAAGCTAACGAGGCTAAAACGGTAGCTTCAACAGATTTGGCTACATTCACAAAGAATGACAAGATTATGATTTGGGATAGTCTAAAGACTATGACACCGCTTGCTAATGCTTATACAGTAAAGAACGGTGCCGCTCAAGCAACAGCTAAGCCGGCTCCGACAACTGAACCGACAGAAGCTCCGACAGCTGAACCTACAGAAACTCCTGAAGAAACAGCTGTTCCGACAACAGAGCCGACAGAAAGTCCTGTAGCAACAGCTGAACCAACAGCTGAACCAACAGCTGAACCAACAGACACACCGGCTCCGACAGCAACAGCTGTTCCTACTTATACAGTAACAGGTACTGTAGACGCAGGTGTTAAATCTGTAACTCTTACAGATAAAGCAGAAGCTGAAAATACAATTACAGGTACAATCGAAGATACAGCTGTAACATTTACAGGTGTTAAAGCCGGTACATATACAGTATCAGCTGTAGCTAAAGATGATTACAAAGATTTAACAGTAACTCCTCAAGAAATTACAGTTAGCGGCAATCTAGCAGGTGTATTCACAGTAACAACAACTGCTAAAGTTAAGAGTGCTGTAACTACTACAGTAACAGGCGGTACTGCTACAGTAACAGGCGCAACAGATTTGACAAGCGTTGCAGAAGGTACAGAACTTACAATAACAGCTACAACACCTGCTTTGGGTTACCTTGCTGCTGATCCGACAATTACAGTAACAAAGACAGACGATGCCGAAACAACAGTAACTGTAGCAGAAGGCAAGTTCACAATGCCTGCATACCCTGTAACAGTAACAGTTGCATACGCAGCAGACCCGACAATGAAAGTCATTGATGCAGAAGCATCAACATGGGTAAAAGGTGATGACACAACAGCTCATGGCAGTGATGAATTGCTAAAATTAGGTCAATGGACAAAGGGTAAAGATGATACACTTAGCACAAATGAATCAACACTTCTTAGATATGCAGGTCTATCAGATGTAGATAAAGATAGAATTATTTCAGCTAATTTGAACCTTGATGTTGCATCAACAAGCTATGATGCAAATCAAAAACGTTGGGTAGATTCTTACTTCCTTGTAGGTGCACTTTCAAGTAATGATTGGGATGCATCAACAGCGATATATACGGATTATCAAAGCATAAGAAGTGATAGTTTGACAGATACAAAGGTATGGACAGGAACAAAGGATGCAACTACAGCCTCTACTGAAGATCATGGTGCATTCGCCACAGCAAATGTTCCTGTTACATCATTAGTAAAGTCTGCAACAACAGATAAACTTTCTTTAGAATTAGCTGTAGGAACAGCAAGAACACAGGTGGTTAAGAAAGCTCCAAAGTTAGTTCTTACAATAGGTCAAGCGGTAACTTTTAATGTTGCAAGTGGCGAAACAAAAGTTGAAAAAGCAACTGTTGAAGTTAAGAATGGCGATACAGTTGTAGCAACAACAACAACTGATACTGATGGTGTAGCAAAAGTTGCTCTACCATCAGGTGATTACACATATACAGTAACAAGTGCTGATTATGCAATTAAAACAGGTTCTATAAAAGTTGCAGATTCAGCTGTAGCAGAAAATGTTGCTGTAGTTGCAAATGAAGCAAAGAAAGTTGAAATTACGTCTCCTGAAAATAACATTGTTGTAGTTGGAAGCCCTATTACATTTACAGCAACAGTTAAAGACCAAGATGGTCGTGTAATGACAGGCAAGACTGTAAATTGGACTGTTGTTGATACACCGGCTAATATTGCAGTAGAAAATGGTGTTGTATCAGTAACAAACGGAGTTATAGGCGGAAAATACAAAGTACAGGCTACAATCGCTGATACAGAAATATCTGCAACAGCAGACTTTGAAGTTGTTGCAAAGAGCAAAGGTACTTTAAAGGCAATATATACAACAGGTGATGAAACAACAGGTGTAGTTGAAACTGTTGACGTATATACTGAAGACGATAACAAATTTGAAGCAGATGAAGTTACTGTTCCTGAATCATATCTTTCAGAAAGAGTAGTAACAAATTCAGACACAGGACTATATGATGTATATAGTTATGTATCAGGTGGTACTGATAAAATTACTTTGGCAGCAGGAGAAAATAAAGTTGTAATTGTTGTCAAGAAAGACGCATCATATAATGTATATGAAAAGTTTGAAGATGAAAAGCCATTATTCAAAGCAGATTCAAGAATTACAGTAAAAATTGAAGATGATGCTACATTAAATTCAAAAGTTGTCGGATTCACTTGTGCAGGTAATGCAGGTAATGGATATTCATTTGCACATTATGCATTACCAGATACAGTAACAAAAGATATAGTAACATTTGATTTTGATTATTATAATACAAACGGTGGTAGAGCAATATTGAGCATTGGTGATGCAACAACAAGAGGAACTACTGGTGGTAGTACAAAAGTTACTTACAATTCAACAGGTACTATATTTAATTTAGGATCGAATAAAACTAATGCATTAGTTCAAGGTGACAGCTCTAAAGCTATAGGTGACTATACAAATAAATGGATGCATGTCAATGTAGTTGTTAATCAATCAACAAAGAAAGTAAGCTATACTATCACAAATAAAGCAGATGGTGCAGAAATAGCAAAAGCAACAGATGTGGCTTTTGTTGATGCAACAACAGAAAACTTAAAAGCAACACAAATTGATATTTTTGGTTATATAAACAACAGCCATTGTGCAATGCTTGATAATATCAAGGTAACAGAAAGTGATGCAACAACATCTGCAACTGAATAATTTATAAAGTAATAAAAGAACGGTCGTATGACCGTTCTTTTTGCTTGACAAATGTAGTTGTGTGTGATAATATAATAAAAGAAATGGTAAACAAATCATGTTGCGTAGTAGAAATTGTAGAAAGAAATACTTTCTACGAAATAGTTACCTATTTGGTCGATAGGTAACTATTTTTTTATTATCACTATACAAAGCAGTAAAACCAAAGTTAAATAAACAATAGCTTCACTCATATGCACACCCCCTTTAAGGTGGTGTCAGCATGGTTTGCAACCATTTCAGAATATTATTATATCATAGAGGGAAGAATTTGTCGATAAATGTAAATGATATGATAATTTCTTATAATAAAAATATGGAATTTTGCGTTTAAATAACAAATATTTCAAAAATATTTCGTATTTTGCGTTTAATGTGTAATCTATATGTAACAAAATTACGAAAATTACTTGCATTTATATACAATATATAGTATAATAGTTTAGATAGCAAAAAAGTAATTTCGGAGGGGTTTTATGTACTGCAAAAATTGTGGCAGACAACTGAAAGAGGGAACACGTTTTTGTGACAGATGTGGTCAATCAGTAAGAAAAAACAACCAGAACAGCCAAACTACAAAACGCAAAGAAATCGAGGAACTGAAGGCTGAACGTCTTAATCGTAAACGTCGTTTACAGGAAAAAGAGGCAAAACAAGCCCGTAATAAAAAACGTAGAAAAAGTAAGGGAAGTGTTATGATTTTCATAATCGTAGCACTGCTTATCGCAATAGTAAGCGTGATTATCGGCTATAATATGATGGCTCCGAACGATAACGGATTAGGCACTGCTCCTACTTCAACAAATTCGCCTGCAAGTGCAACGAATACGCCGACAGATACAGTAAACAACGTATCATCAACATCATCGCCGTCAAATTCAGCAAGCAAAAACGGTTATTCAAAAATGACAATAAGCGGTGTGACGTGCGTTTATCCGTCTACTTTTAATTCAAATCCGACAACAGGAAATCAAAAACTTAACTTGACTGACGCACTTGGCGGTGCAACTATGACTGTTTCGCAAGAGGGAAAGAGCGGTGCTCCGTCTGACCTTATGCGTGACTATGCACGTCAAACGGGCGGCGAAGTTTCATATTCTCGTGCCGGTGACGATTGGTATGCAGTCACTGTAACAACAGATGATACTGTTTACCACAGAAAATGCGTATTGAAAAACGGAATTGCGGTATATTATGATTTCTCATATTCTTCAATGACATCAACAGCTCAAAAATATACTGAATATATTGACTATATGGACAGCAATTTCAAATAATTTAAGAAAGATATTTGATTGCAAAGCATATTGACGCAATCAAAATTAAGCAAATCAATATTTTTAATATTTTAGATTTCGAGCGGACAGCCTTTGTTGGCTGTCCGTTTTTTTGTATTCGTTCGATGTAGCGACTGACTATTGTTTCCGCGTCTGCTATTGCTCTGCTTTCAAGTTTTGGATTATAGTCTTTGAGAATTATTATTGCTTGGCTCACATACGGTGATGAAAAATTATTTAAAATAACTACTTTCTTTGTCAATTCTTTCATTACTAATCTCCAATCATTTCAATTTGTTTTATTTCCATTATCTCCGACTATGAAAAAGTATATACCTGCTTTATTTTTTGTAACATTAATCAAAAATAAATGTAATAATATGTAAATATCGTGCATATAAATAGTAATATATGGGAAAAGTCGAGTAATATATTTATTCATATTGCAATATTTGAAATTATTTTGTAATAAAAATGTAATAAAAAGCTTGACAATGTAACAATTCTGTAGTATACTATGGGACAAGTAATGAAAGGGGTTTAACTTTTATGACTACACAAGAGATGACAAAACAAGAAATGATAATGAATTTGCGTGAAAAACGCGAAGAAAAGAAAAAAGCAAAATTGAAAGCAAAGCACAGAAGATGTACGATTGCAATTATTACGCTTGTGGCAATGATGACGGTAATATTCGGTACTGTATACAGCGCATCGGCGAAGGAAATCACAATTACGGAAATAAACGAATTTGCGGGAACAAATGAAACAAAAACTGTAAAGACAAGAAGTGAAAGCGTTGAGGGTGCTCTTGAAGAACATGGCGTGAATGTTTCGGATACCGATAAGATTAATGTTTCAACAGAAAAGCCTGTTGAGGATAATGAAAATATTGTTATCAAGCGTGGTAAGCGTGTTACAATTAAAGTCGGTGAATCGGAAGAAGTTGTAACAGTGACAAAGGCGGACGTTAAGGACGCACTTGTTGAGGCAGGATATATTCCGGGTGAATATGACCAAATTTCTTCTAACGGCGATAATGTTGCGAGCAGTGATACAATCGAGCTTGTATCGGTAAGCCATACAGACGAAACAGAAACGGAAGTAATTCCTAAAGGTGTTGAATATGTTGATGACGCGACTTTGATCAAGGGACAGGAAAAAGTCGTTGACGAAGGACAAGACGGTGTGAAAACAATCACTTACAAGGTTACATACCAAGATGGTCAAGAGGCGACAAGAGAGGTGATAGATGAACAAGTTACAACTGAAATGCGTAACAAGGTTATTGCAAACGGTACAATGGAGCCGACTCCCGCACCTAAAAACACAACTGTTAAAGATACTTTTGCGACAAAGTCAACAGTAAGCGATGACGGCGGTACTGTAAACGGATATAAATATAAGAAGAAAATCACAATGACTGCTACAGCTTATTCGACTTCACCGTCAGAAAACGGCGGTTATACGGTTTCTGCAATGGGTAATCCGCTTGGATATGGTATAGTTGCAGTTGACCCGAGCGTCGTTCCATTGGGCTCAAAAGTGTATGTAACATCAGCCGACGGCTCATGGTCATACGGCGTTGCAAGTGCCGAAGATACCGGCGGTGCAATTAAGGGTAACAAGATTGATTTATGCTACAATTCTAATGCCAACAATTTTGGCAGAAGAAGTTGTGTAGTGTATATTTTGGAATAATGTGTAAATAAAAATCCCGCTTTGATTTAACATCAAAATGGGATTTTTTTGTGTTTATTGATTTTTTGGAACTAATTGAACTTTGAGGGTATAATTTATAGTTATAGAATTGCCGTCTTTTAATGATGCGTTCTTACGTTCTTTGATGGCATATGAATTTTCTTCGACGTTTGGACTCATTCTTTCGTCTATAAAATTGTCGTTCCCATCAAGTATAAATTCGCCTTCTCCGCTTATAGCTATAATGTCATATTTGCCAGCCGGAATATCGCCTGGAATTTCATAATCGCCGGCGGTAAGTTCATATGTAGAATTATTGTCAGCAGATTGATTTTCTGTTGGATTTGGTGTCGGATTTTGTGTGGGTTTTGGAGTGTCCTTTTTTTCGGCACTTTCTAACTGTGCTTTGAGCTTTTCGTTTTCTTTTTTTAATGCCTCAACCTCAGGATTTAATCCACATGCAGTTGTGGATAATATCAAGGTTGCAGACAATATGATTGTCAGTAATTTTTTCATATGTAAAACCTCCATTCAAAAATTAGTTCTTAGGGATTAATTGTACTTTAAGAGTGCTACTGATTTCGATTGTATTTCCCTCAAGTATTTTAGCGTTTTTGTATTCTCTGATATAGAATTCATCATTATCAACTCCAATCATTTCACTTGTGTCGTAATGACCGTCTTTATTTTTTACTATGAAATTGCCACTGCCACTTACAGCTACAATGTCATATTTGCCGGCGAGTACATCAGCCGGTACTTCATAATTTCCGGCAGTAAGCTCGTAAGAGGTGTTGGAATTGGCTTGGGTATCTGATGTTTTTTGTTCTTCGACTTTTTCTTTTGGTTTTTCGGTCGGTTTTTCGGTTGGCTTTTCAGTCGCTTTTTCTTCTGTGTCTGTTAACTGTGATTTTAATTGTTCGTTTTCTTGCTTTAGTGCCTCAAGTTCGGAATTTGTTCCGCATGCGGTTGTTGACAACAATAAAGCTACCGATAATGCTACTACTAATAATTTTTTCATAATATAAACACTCCTTTTTGATTAAAAACTAAATGCTTTGAACATACTTGAAACAGATGCCAACACTACAAAATACCATATAATACTAAAAGCGATACCCGTACAGAAACCAATCAAAGCCCATTTGCCGTATTCTTTAGCTGATATAGGAGTGTCTTTGCTTTGAACAACAAATAAAATCAATCCGACAAGAGGGATAAAGAACGACAATACTTTCAATCCTGCTGACGGTGTATCGTCTATTACTTTGGCTCTGTGTTGTGTTGCACCGCAGTTTGGGCATATATCAGCCTTTTCACTAATCATCGTGCCGCACTCTCTGCAAAATGATTTGTGGAGCGGTTCAAATTGTTGCTGATTTTCAGATGTTACATTTGTGTTTTCTGTTTGATTTTCCATTGTAATTTCCTCCTACTACATATAATATTCTTTTTACAATGTTTAAATTATATATTTAAACGGTATTCTTATATGTATTCAATATAAGAATATAGGATTATTTTAGCATAGAATATATAATTATGTCAAGAGGAGGAATTACATTGAGAAAATTTGAACCAATAAAACCCGAAAAAGAAGTTATTTCGCTTAGATTGGATACCAGAATGTTACAGGAAATTAACGATTGGGCTATGGAAATTGATATAAGCCGAAATGAATTTATAAATCAATGTATAGATTTTGCATTGAAAAATATAGATACAGAATTGATAGAACAAGTGGAAAGAAGACATAACGGCAGAGGTGGAATGAGTCGTAGACTCAGAACAGGGTTTGAAGATGATGAAAAAGAAAAAGACGAGGAATGATTGTTTCCTCGTCTTTTCTTGAATCATGTGTGTTTTTTTACATAGTATATGATTTTCTAAGCATTTGAATTTCTTTTTTATAACCGTCAAGTTCATTCGGAGTTTCAAGCAAAATCGGAATACCCTGTAATTTAGGGTGGTTAATAATTTTAACCATAGTATCAAAACCGATACTGCCTTCACCGATTTTTTCGTGTCTGTCTTTATGACTTTCAAAAGGGTTTTTACTGTCATTCATATGAATTGCTTTTAATCTGTCAAGACCGATAATTCTGTCAAATTCATCAAGAACACCGTCAAGGTCATTAACAATATCATATCCGCCGTCATAAATATGGCAAGTATCCATACACACGCCCATTTTATTATCAAGTTTAACGCCGTCAAGGATTTCTTTCAATTCTGGAGTTGTAGCACCTTCAGCTTCGATTGCTGCTACCAAACGTGCGGAACGTTGACGAGTAGCTGCGCCAAGGTTAGCGAATTCAATCCATTGTTCCAATGCTTCTTTCAATTCGCCAGATGCTGTTTCAACAGCTTTCTTAGCTACTTCAAGCAATTGTTCACGGATTTTCTTACCGCCGATGTAGATACCATAGCC
>OGFG01003783.1_pt1 | contig 10374 bp, 6 predicted proteins | sample 1570761 | NCBI WGS metagenome assembly OGFG01 (sample SAMEA2581938, study PRJEB24529) | metagenome | biome: Human gut stool | place: China | collected 2011 | reverse complement strand
AAAGCCTGTTTACGGTGTTTACAGCACATTTATTCAACGCACCTACGACCAACTTTCACAGGATTTATGTATCAACAACAATCCCGCAACAATCCTTGTATATTTGGCGTCTGTTTACGGTATGAATGACGTTACTCACCTTGGCATATATGATATTCCGATGATGTCTAACATTCCTAATCTTGTCTATCTTGCACCGACAACAAAGGAAGAATACCTTGCAATGCTTGATTGGAGTATTGAGCAAAACGACCACCCTGTTGCAATCCGTGTACCTATCAGTGTTGTATCAGACGGCAAAAAAGTTACAAAAGACTTCAGCAAGCTAAATGAATATGAAGTTACTCAAAACGGCAGTAAAATTGCAATAGTTGCACTTGGCTCATTCTATTCGGTAGGTGCCAAAACGGCTGAAATTATCGAAAACAAAACAGGTGTAAAACCTACACTTATAAACCCGATTTACATTACAGGTACTGACGATAAGCTTTTGGAACAGCTTAAAGAAAACCATGACATTGTTATAACAGTCGAGGACGGTGTTTTAAACGGCGGTTTCGGCGAAAAGATTGCAAGATTTTACGGCAATTCTGACGTCAAGGTATTGAATTACGGTTTAAAGAAAGAATTTCTTGACAGATATAACCCTGAAGAAATCGTCAAAGCAAACCGTCTTACTCCTGAGCAAATTGCAGAGGACGTTTGCGGTATAATCGGTTAATAAGAGATGAAATATTATAAAAAACTAATTTTATAAGATAACAAAAAAACTGATGTGTTTCCACATCAGTTTTTTGTTTATTGTACATTATTAACGATACGTACTATATTCGCATACGGTTTCTGCTTATTATTCCAAGCATAAACCTCTATATCCGTATACTCCTTATCAATCAACTCTATTCCCTTTAGTTCACTTGTTTGTGGCATTTTCAATCCGACAAGTTTACCGTCATTTTTAAATGCAATATACACATTAACATCATTCATATCCACATTTTCAAAATCAAGTGTGACATCAAGTTTGTTGTTGCTATTTATCATAGCTGTGATTTTGTTGTTTGCCAAATTTGGTGTCGCTGTTGGAATCACCGTTGGGATTGCTGTCGGAATTGTTGTCGGCTTTAATGTTGAAGTAACCGCCGGTGTTGCTGTCGGCTTTAATGTTGGTGTTGCCGTTGGCACTACTGTTGGCGTTGGTGTCGGCTCTTCTCCCTCAAATTCCAAAACAAGCGTCGGTCCTTGCGCATCTGTACCGCTGTATTCCTTTGACGCGATAACCTGTTCACGTCCTGTACCTGTCCACAATGTAAACGTAATCAAATTATCTGTACACTTCTCTTTTATTACATCCGTCACATCGAACGATATTTCCTTATAATCGACATTGTATGCAGGTGACACTTGTAAACCCAATGACGATAACGGTGTATTTTCGCCTCTCACTGTTATATCATTTGTAGTAACTGTCGCCTCGTCCCAATCATTCTTTGAACAGTAATCAAGATGTAAAACCGAATTTTTCTTTTCCGTATTTGAAAATTTATCATACAAATTTAATGTTGCCGATACTAATTTTTTACCGGCATACTTTGAAAGGTCAAAGCGAATCAATCCCAAACCTTTAACATCTTTCAATCCCGGCGAGCTTGATGTATATACATTTTGTGCTTGATTAATCTTCAATTCCTCGTCAGAGCCGTGTGCCGTTGTACTGTCCACAAGATATGTATCCGCATCGGCAGTAACAGTCACAGGTGCTGTCGTGGCTTTTACCGTAGGACGTGGTGTAAATAACGAAGTATCGGGATATGTCACTTTAGTGAATGACGTACTTGGTGCAAGGTAGTTTAACGTGTTGCCACCCGAATCTTTCGCCAAAGCCGCCGAACCTATATAATAGCTTGTATGAGGCGACTGGTTGTATCCGACATTCTGCCATGCTATTGCGCAACGATATTGACTGTCGTGCATAAGCGTTGTAAGTCTGTAATCAGTCGGAATAGTCGAAAAATAAATTCTCACACCGTCACCGTATCTAAGCACGATTTCTTCACGCCAATCACCGAAAAGGTCGGCTGTAAGACACGCATTTGACTTTGTACCGTTATTTATTGAACCCGGCAATGTTGAATTTTTACTGTTATAATAAATTCTTTCCGCACCGCTTTTTATGCTGTATTTTACAAGTTTATTTCCGTCAAGCAATTCTCGTCCCAAATCACCGTCCCAATATACTGCAAAATTCTCCATATTGCTTCCATTGGTATTAGGTATATTTCCTACTTTTTCACCTGCTTGATTATATATACCGTCAGCCGCTACCGACCAGAACAACGAAAGATTACCGCTTGACAACGCATAATCATCATCGACATTATCCATAATACCTCTGCCTATATCTCCCTGTGCGGCTTGTAGCATAATATCACCATTATATCTCTTTATATCTACCGCATATGGAATTGTGTCATCATTGTGCTTACCTGCCTCGTGCGCCATAAATATTTCTTGTTTTCCATCGTTATCAAAGTCCGAAACGTGTTCTGCGTCACCGTGTCCTCGACCGTCATACGTCAAAACAGTTCCGTCATTGTCAAGAACCGCACTGCCGAAAATAATCTCGTCATATCCGTCATTATCCACGTCAGCTACCGATACACTGTGTGCACCTTGTGCATAAAGCGTTTTATTTGGATTATTTTTACTTGTACCGTCTGCATATTTTACGGTACAACCTGTACCGCCATTTTCTTCTGTCGGTGTATTAGTTGAAAGCCATTGTTCTTTAAGGTCTGTGCCGTCCCAAGTATATGCCGCCGCATACACATATGTATAATATCCTCTTGTCATTACAACACTCGGGTGTACACCGTCAAGATATGCCACCGCGGCAAGATATCTTTCACTTCTGTTTGCATAGCTGTCGCCCCATTCGGAAGATGTCAAAATGCTTCTCGGCGGGTCAAAATCAACAGTCTGCATTGCCGCACCTGTTTCACCGTTAAATACAGTTAAATACTCCGGTCCGCCATCCTTGCCCATAAGCAAACCGAATGAATTTCTGCAATCTTTTTTATCGTCACCCTTGGTTATATTCTTTCCTGCTTTTGAGACATAATTACCCTCACCGTCTTTTGAGCCCGGTGCTGTTTTTAATATGACTTCCGACTTACCGTCACCGTCAAAATCATACACCATATATTGAGTATAGTGCGCACCCGCGCGGATATTAACTCCCAAATCTATTCTCCAAAGAAGAGTGCCGTCAAGCTCATATGCGTCCAAGTACACATTGCCCGTATAACCCTTAACGGAATTATCCTTTGAATTAGACGGGTCCCATTTTACGATGTATTCATATTCTCCGTCACCGTCAAGGTCGCCCACACTCATATCGTTTGCGGTATATGTATATTCTTCATCTGTCGGCGTCTTTCCTCCGTCAGGAACTTTAAACGCAATGTCTTTATATGCCACAGAACGACCTTTATATATTGTGTTGGTTGTCCAAACATCAACCGCCTCTGTTTCGTCTATTGCCTCACCTTTCGGCACAACTGTATACTTGTTATCCGCTGTGCCTTTTGAATCGGTATAGCAAGTTGCATCGTGTCCGCCTGTTGTATATATTTTTTCGCCGTCACGGTATATGTCAAATGCTTGATTTGTCAGACTTTCCGTACCCAAAAGTCGCCACGACAAATATACACCGCCGTTTGTTTTAACGGCAACAGTGCCTCGATCAAGTTTTTCCATTACTCGTTTTTCAATAGTTGAATTTGTGTCGGCATATGACGTCAACACCGATATTGACGCAACTGATGTAACCATTACAGCTACCGTCAAAAATGCGGTTAATTTTTTTAACATAGTTTTTTCTCCCTTACCCCAAATCGCTCCAATATCTCTCTTAAGCCTCTTTTTTCATTATAAACTTTAATGAATAAAAATTCAAGAAGAGAATGAAATATTTGCTGATTTTTATACTAAAAAAGCTGAATTTGAACACTCTCAAATTCAGCTTTTAGGCTAATTTCCACATTCGATACTTATTTCGTTAAACACTGTCAAGTAGTCATTTATCGTCTTATTTTCTTTTTCCGCACCGGAAACGTCCATAATAGCCTCGCCGTTATGCATCATAACAGTTCTTGTGCCATGCTCAACCGCGTGACGAAGATTATGCGTTACCATAATGGTTGTTATGTTCTTTTCATGAACAATCTTATCCGTAAGCATCATAACCGTATCAGAAGATTTAGGGTCAAGTGCGGCTGTATGTTCATCCAAAAGCAACAAATCAGGTCTGATCATAGTCGCCATAATAAGTGCAAGCGCCTGTCTTTGACCACCCGAAAGTGAGCCTGCAAGGGTTGAAAGTCTGTTTTCAAGTCCCATACCCAAAAGTTCAAGCTGTGAACGGTAAAAGTCTTTTCTCTGACGGTTGAGTCCAAACGAAAGTCCGAAATTCTTACCCTTATTATCTGCGATAGACAGGTTTTCCCATATAGTCATTGACGGACAGGTTCCCATTGCGGGATTTTGAAAAACTCTGCCTATTCTCTGCGCACGTTTAAAGTTTTTCAGCTTATTAAGCTCCTTACCGTCAAGCAAAACACTTCCGCTGTCAATCGGCATATCGCCCGAAATGACGTTTAACATAGTCGTTTTTCCCGAACCGTTTGAACCGATAACTCCGACAAAATCACCGTCGTTTACAGTTATGTTAAAGTCCGAAAAAAGTACCTTTTCATCAATAGTTCCTTGATTAAAAGTTTTATAAATGTGAGAAAGTTCAAGCATTTTTCTTCACCCCAACTTTCTTCTTTTTAAGCAAAAATTCGTCTACGCAAAGTGTTGCAATAAACAAAATCGTTATCATAAGGTTTGTATCTTGCGAACGCAAACCTGCGGCAAGTGCGATTGAAATACAGGCCTTATAAATAATCATACCGAAAAGCACGCCTGTTGTAATTCTAAGGAATTTAATTTTCTTAAATATAGTCGAGCCGATAATAACAGCGGCAAGACCCATAACAACAGTACCCGTACCAGATGCAACGTTAAACGCTTTGCCGTATTGGCAGTACACCGCACCGGCAAGCGAAACAAGTCCGTTTGCAATCGCAAGACCGATAATTTTAATCGTTCCCGGATTTTGTGCAAGCGTGATTACAAGCCCCTCATTATCTCCGACACTTCTTAAAAGAAATCCCGACTTTGTACGCATATACCAATCAAGTGCAAACTTTGCGATAAGCGTAATCACAAGAATAACAACAAGTTTAGAGTACAATGCAAAGTGACCGTTTCCGAAAAGGAAAGCTGTCTGCGAGAAAATAGTCGTTGTATCCATACTTAGGAAATCCGACGCTTTTCCGACTATTCCGTAATTTATCGAATAAAGAGCCGTCATAGTAAGAATACCGCAAAGAAGATTGCGTATTCTGAGTTTTACGTTGAAAATTCCCGTAAACATACCGGCTATGCACCCTGCGGCAAATGCCGCAAGCAATGCAAGCCACGGATTAAGACCGTTATTAATCATCACAAAGCATATAGCTATTCCGAGAGGGAACGTACCGTCTACAGACAAATCGGGGAAATCAAGAATGGTATAGGTGATATACACACCCATAGCCATTATTCCATATATCAGTCCCTGCTCAAGTATTCCGACTATCAGTCCTTCAATCATGATTCAGACGGAGCGTTTTTGACCTCAGCTCTGTCTGTGATTGACTGCGGTATTGTTACTCCGATTTTTTCTGCGACGTCAGTGTTGATTGTAATTTTACTTTCTGTAAGAGTTTCGAAAGGGATATTCTTAACGTCCTCACCCTTTAGCACTCTTGCAGCCATAACGCCTGCTTTTTTACCAAGTTCAATGTAGTCGATACCGGCTGACGCGATACAGCCGTTTCCTACTTGTTCTTCTTCACTGCCGAATACAGGAATGTTTTTAGCAGTTGCCTTTTCAAGAAGTATAGGCAAGTTTTCAACAACTGTGTTGTCTGTCATATTTGAGATACAGTCAACTTCGCTTACCAAAAGGTCTACTGCCTGCGGAATTTCAGCGGCATTTGTAATACCCTTTTCAACAAGTTCAAAACCGTATTCGCCTACTTTTTGCTTATATGTTTCTATTGTAGAAACAGAATTTGCTTCACTTGTTGTGTAAAGTATACCGATTTTCTTTGCGTCAGGCAACATTTCACGGATAAGCTTTAACTGTTCGTCAACAGGCAACATATCGCTTACACCTGTAATTCCGTCCATTGCCTGTGTATCGCTTTCTGCAAGCTTTGCGGCAACAGGGTCTGACACTGCGTTAAAGATTACAGGAATCTTTGCCTCGTAAGCCGCATTGTAGCAAGCCTGCGCAGACGGTGTTGCGATACCGCATACAAGGTCCATACCTTGTGAAACAAATTGCTGTGCAATTTGTGTATTTGTTGAGTCGTCACCCTTTGCAGACGATTCTGTAATATCATACTTGATACCCTCTGAATCAAGTCCCTGCTTAAAGCCCTCACGGCAGTTATCAAGCGACGGATGGTCTGCGTATTGAAGTACACCGATTTTGTATGTATCTTTAGCATTTGTGTCTGTTGCTCCGTCAGTTCCACCGTTTTGTGTGCCTCCGCAACCTGCCAAAGAAACGGCACATAGTGCGGCTGTTAGTCCCATTGCAATAATCTTCTTTAAATTTTTCATTTTACATCTTCCTTTCTTTTTTGCAAGAAAAAACAGAAAAACCTCTCAGACAGATAAGTCCGAGAGGCATAAAAATCATATTAAAATATGCTCTGTCTGTTCTAATCTCATCTAATCTGTGTTATATTATACTAAACTTTACTGCCATTTGTCAATAGTAAAAACAAATTATCTGAAATTAAGCGTAGAAAGTCCGAGCGGTGTCGAATATTCAATCAACTTATTCTCTATTTGAGTCTTTCTGTCACCCTCAGCTATTGCCGGCTGATAGTCGTTATACTCATCATGACCCGAAATTGTTGCGGGAATAAGCGTCATATTATCGTCCTCCTGCATAACCCCGTCAACAAACGTAAATGTCTGTCTGTATATAACTGTGTCCTTGTCCGCCGGGTTATTGTTACCGCCGAAGCAGAAGTTACCTAAGCTGTACGCTATATATTTACCGTTGTATTTTTCAATACCCTGCAAAACGTGAGGGTGTGTTCCCAAAACAAGGTCTGCACCTGCGTCAATCGCCTTGTGTGCAAGCTCTGTTTGTGTATCGTTCGGAGCGGTAGCCTTTTCTTCGCCCCAGTGAATACTTACTATAACAAGCTGTGCACCAAGACTTTTAACCGAACCGATGACATTTTCAAGTTTTGCCGCCTCTGTTTCGTCAAGTGCGTCAATTCCGACAAGTCCGACCGATATTCCGTTTACATCTCTTATCGCGGTATTCGTACCTATAAAATTGGAGATACCGGCCTCATTCAAATATTTTATCGTGTCCGAAAGACTTACGTCACCGTAATCGGCACTGTGGTTATTTGCAAGGTTTGCCGCCTCAACACTTGACGATGTAAGTATCTGCACATATTCAGGCTTACCCCTGAAAGCAAACTGCTTATCCTGTCTTGTTCCTTGATTTGACAAAGTACCCTCAAAATTTACGATAGTTAAATCGTCCTCCGAAAATATCGGTGAAACATTTTTAAAGAAATATGAATAATCGCCGTTTAAAGACTCGGCAACCGATTTAAAGCTGCCGTTTGGGTCTGCGTTTATGTCAGTTGCCAACGTACAGTCGCCGACAGCCGTCATTGTGACCGTCTGTGCGGTAGGCGTATATTCTTTTTCAGCCTTTTTTTCTGCACGTTTATTAGATGTAAATGCAAGAACGGTGGCAGATATGAAAAGAATCACCGCCAAGCATATAGTTACCTTTCGTATACTCATTTATAATCTCCCAAATTATTTTAATCAATAGTTTAATTTTATTCTAATGCAACTGTTTTGTCAATATAAAATTTAACCGTTTGGTTTAACAATCTTTTTAATTTTTTGTTTTAATGTTAAATAAGCAAGTTTTGCTTTTGACGTTTGCTTTGCTACATCTGCGTTTGCATGAGCATTTATCATTTCGGTAAATTTTTGTGCCATCAAGTAATACACACGTTTTTTATAATGGTTTACACTGTCGTTAAAATCATCATCGGACGTTATATATTCATTCACGTCAAACAACGTCACGTTTTTGCAGCCGTCAAATTCTTTCCGTACCGCCGCATTATATTCCTTGTGGTCATTGTGCCTGTTCACCCAAGCCTCCAGCTTATTATCCTTGTACTCACGTTCGCAGCCAAGCAAAATAACAAGTTCCGTATCGGGTTTGATATGCTCATAGATAAACCGCAGATTTTCCGCCGTCTGCTTCGGTGTAAGTCTGCCCAAGAACTCATATTCTCCCGCAATCTTCTGCAAATCCTTTTCTTTAAAATCACAATTTGCGGTATAAACTTCTTTATTAATATACTTTTTCCACATAGCCTTGTCGGTAAGCGGATAAATATACTCACCAAACGCAAAAACAGCACCGTTGTTTTTATTTCGATACACGCCGAGATTAGCGTCAGTCAAAATACTTATAAAAATCATTCCGTACTTATTTTTATAAATGCTGTCCGAGTACATTTGGCTGTCGCATATAGGAAGTTTACAAATTTCGGCTGTTTCTTCGCCTGTAATCGAATAGGCATTTACAATTTGCGAAGTATGGTTCATACCCTCAATCGCAACACCGAGCGACTGTTTTTCGCGGCTCACATACGTGAACTCACACTCGAATATATCCTCATTTTTTATGAACGAAAATATTTGATTTAAGTCGCAAGGCCCTTTTATAAGCACCTTAAAACCGGTATTTTTTATGTCCTCAAATTCATTATCCGTCTTTACGTTATCTTGATTTATCCACGTTACAGTCGGCTCGTTTTTACCGATTTTAACCGACACGTCACCTACAACATCAAGTTCCGGACAACCGATTTTTTCATATGTATATTGCTCAATCCCCATACCAAGCGTACGGCACGAAAACAAAAAATGCACAAGTGCATTATCCTTTACGGCATAAAAGCCGACAATTCCGTATTCACCGTACTTGTCATACGCCGTTATATATTCACATTTCGCATTTTCATCTTCAAACAACGCTTTAAGTTCGTCTTTCGTTGAACGCACTTTCGTAAAATTAAGCTGATTTGCACGGAATATAAGCTCATGCAATCTGTCAATGTGTTCCGCACAATCCGAATGAAAATCAACGTGGATATTGCTTTGTCGCAAAAATTCTTCATTTGAGCCGATACTCTTTTTAATCTTATTTTTCTTTTCAAGCACCTTGTAACTTTCAAGACGTGATAATTTTTCGTCATTCTTATCAAGCATTGAAACCGCCGCATAAAGTTCACCGATTTTATCGGGCAGCATTGTCATAATATCGGGGCAGAAAAACTTTGCCTCCTCCAAATTCAGCTTATTATCGTCAATAAAAAGTACATTACAAGGTCTTAAATTCATACTTTCGACAGTATCTTTAATCCTCTGACCTTTCGGCTCCCAATTAATCGAATTGAACACGAAATAGTTATCCAAATCCCATTCTTTCAGCTTATCGATACACGGCTTTTCATCATTTTTGGAACAAATCGAATTGACAATTCCCTTTTTTGAGGATAACAAAACAAGGTCGCAAGCCTGCTTAACAGGTGCGACCTTTTGCTCTGAAATAGTACCGTGCCAAAAGGTTTCGTCAAGGTCCCATATAATCAATTTGATTTTAGATGCGTCCATAACAAATTCCCCCTTGGGTTCATTTTAATTATTTCAATATAATATCTTCTCTTGAAGGACCGTTAGAAACAATCTTAATAGGCACTTCAAGTTCTTTTTCAACAAATTCGATGTACTTACGGCAATTTTCCGGTAAGTCCTCATATTTCTTGATACCTCTGATGTCAGTTTTCCAACCGGGAAGAACTTTCAAAACAGGCTTTGCTCTTTCAAGCTTGTTTGTTGTAGGGAAATCTCTGATAACTTCACCGTCAACTTCATATCCCACACATACAGGAATTTCATCAAGATAACCAAGTACGTCAAGTACAGTAAATGCAACTTGAGTTGTACCCTGTACACGACAGCCGTAACGTGACGCAACACAGTCGAACCAACCCATACGTCTCGGTCTGCCTGTTGTAGCACCGAATTCACCGCCGTCACCGCCGCGTCTTCTAAGTTCATCTGCCTCTTCGCCGAATATTTCCGAAACAAATGCACCTGCACCAACTGCTGATGAATATGCTTTTACAACTGTAATTATGTCTGTAATTTCAT
>OGFG01003782.1_pt1 | contig 10375 bp, 6 predicted proteins | sample 1570761 | NCBI WGS metagenome assembly OGFG01 (sample SAMEA2581938, study PRJEB24529) | metagenome | biome: Human gut stool | place: China | collected 2011 | reverse complement strand
TGCTTTGGAGGAGGGTATGAAAATATGGATAAAGTATATATAAGAGAACAGGATTTTCATATAGCAACTAAGGACGAAGTAGCAGATATTGATTTGCATTATAAATTGAAAAATAGAAGAATTTGGATAAGACTTTTTATTGCATCTATTTTTTTTGTTATAATTGGAGTTATTTTTCAAATAATTGCTCATAGGATTTCTCCCTGGATACATTCTAATCCGGGATATTATATGAAAATTTACATTGTTGCAATTATAGTTTTTGTTGGTTTTAATCTTTTATCATATGGAGCATTAAAAATAGAGCAAGGCCTTGAATATAATAGTGAAAGAACTCCTATTTTAAAATTAAAAGTTAATACTAAGCTTCATGTTGATGATTTGACAGTTATAAGACAGCAGAAGTGGTTTATTATTTGTGAAACTGATCAGGGATTAATCGATGATTATGTTATAGTAAACAATAAGAGGGATTTTAATAATATTAAAGAAGGGGATATGGTATATGTAAAAAGGTCCAGAGATGATGGACATTATTTATATTTTTATATTGCATAAACTACTTTAAATTAATTTGTATAAGCAGGCGTTTGAGATACCGATTTCAAGAAGTTAGAGTGCTAATCTAGCTTTTGAAATCGGTTTTTTTATGGCATAAGAGAACTTCCTGAAAATTCCACTAAAGAAAAAATGAAAAAGACTTTCAAATTCGTTGACTTTTTGAAACAATAAGTATAAAATGAAAAGGATTTTCAAATTGGAAAGTTATTGTCAAAGGAGGAATTACTGTGGCAGGAAAGTATAAAACAAAACAGCAGTCAGCTATTAAGGAGTGTCTCGAAATGCACAAAGATGGCTATGTTACTGTTATGGATATAGAAAATTATTTGAAAGAAAATGATTGCCAGGTAGGGCTTACTACTATTTACAGACATTTGGAGAAGATGGAAAAGGATGGCATTGTAACGAAGTTTAGCGTGGAAGGCCAGCCGGGAGCTTGCTTTCAGTACATAGAACAGGGTGAGAATCAGGATTGTTTCTATATTAAATGTGAAGAGTGCGGAGAAGTGACGAAGATGGAATGCCATCATTTGGCGGAGTTATATAGTCACGTGAACGCAGACCATCATTTTAGTATTAATCCTAAGAAAACTATATTCTATGGAAAATGCGAGAAATGCGGAAAGTGTGAAGAAAAAAATAAATAAAATAATGATTTATGAAAGTGTTTATTAAATTATGAAAAGTAATAGAGTTATAAAAGTATTTTCGAAAAATAAAATTTTGAAAAAAGAATTTATTCGAGAAAACAAATTTAGCAGGAAAACAGAATTTTTAAGAAAATCAGTAGTTTTTATTGTGACCATATCTATGATTTTGGGAATGGCTGGTTGCGGCAAAACTACTGAAAAAGAAGATAACTATAGATTGAAAATAGTGGCTTCTCTTTTTCCATATTATGATATGGCAAGAGCGGTTATAGGGGATGTTAAGGGAATTGATTTAAAGATGATTGTTACACCGGGACAGGACAGTCATTCTTTTGAACCAACACCTAGCGATGTTATTCAGATGGAAAATGCGGATGTGCTTATATATAATGGTGGTTCACTTGAAACATGGATTGATACGTTGCTTGATTCCTTAAATAATAAGAATAAGATTCAGATGAAAATGATGGATTATGTTGACGTTCTTAATGAAGAGATTGTGGAAGGAATGGATACAAGATTCGAAGAACACGACCATGAAGAGCACAGTCATAAAGAAGACAACCATAACAAGGAAAATCATAAAGAGGATAGTCATAGCGAGGAAAATCATAAGGAAGATAATCACAGTGAAGATAGTTCAAATGATTCGGAGTTTCATAATGAAGATTCAGAAGAGGAACACGAAGAAACAGATGAACATATATGGACTTCACCTGTTAATGAAATAATTATGACAGAGAAAATCTGTGAAACATTAAGTAAGGCTTTGCCAGAAGAAAAAGAAAATTTTCAGAAGAATGCTGAAAACTATATAAGTCAGTTAAAAGAGCTGGATAATGAATTTAGAACTATTGTCGAAAATGCTAAGACTAAAGAAATTATTTTTGCGGACAAGTTTCCGTTACAGTATTTTGCAAAGGAATATGGCTTAAAGTATTATGCAGCTTTTCCGGGATGTGGAAGTGATATGGAGCCTAGTGCCAAAACTATTGCGTTCCTTGTGGACAAGATTAAGGAAGACAATATTAAGGCTGTATTTTATTTGGAATTAAGCAGTCATATTGTGGCGGACGCAATTGAAACTGACACAGGAGCAAAACCACTTCAGTTTAATTCCTGTCATAATATTACGCAGAAACAGTTTGACAGCGGAGTAACTTATGTTGATTTAATGAAGGAAAATGTTAATAACTTAAAAATAGCATTAGGAGAATGATAATGATTTTTGAATGTAAAGACGTAACGTTAGGTTACGAAAATAAAGTAGTTGCAAAAAATTTGAATTTTAAAATCGACCAAGGAGATTATCTTTGTGTTGTTGGTGAAAATGGTACAGGAAAAAGTACACTTATAAAGACATTATTAGGGTTGATTAAACCTTTAAATGGCGAAGTTATTGCCAATGTGCAGGGAAAAAATCACAAAGGAGTAGGATATTTGCCACAGCAGACACAGGCACAGAAAGATTTTCCGGCAAGTGTTTGGGAAGTAGTTTTGTCAGGGGTTCTAAATAACGATCATAGATGTCCATTTTATAATAAGAAAGACAAGGCAGAGGCTGAAAAAAATATGGAGAAGCTTAATATTTTGGATTTGAAAAAGCGTTGCTATAGAGAGTTGTCAGGAGGACAGCAGCAAAGAGTTCTTCTCGCAAGGGCACTTTGTGCAACAGACAGCGTTTTGATTTTGGATGAACCTGTAACAGGGCTTGATCCGGCAGCTTCAATGGAGTTTTATGAAACTATAAAGGATTTAAATAAGAAAGAGAATGTAACAATTATTATGGTTAGCCATGATATAAAGAATGCTTTAAATTATGCAACACATATTTTGCATTTAGAACAGGAAAATGATTTCTTTGGAACAGTTGAGGAATATAAGAAATCAAATGTTTCAAATATGTTTTTGGGAGGTGTAGCAAATGATTAGTGAAATGTTTGCCCATGGATTTATACAGAGGGCTTTTATCGGAGGAGTATTGGTATCACTTTGCGCAGCTCTTTTAGGCGTCAGCCTTGTTTTAAAAAGATATTCAATGATAGGTGACGGTTTGTCACACGTTTCATTTGGAGCATTGTCCATAGCAATAGCTTTTGGATTTGCACCAATTAAGTTTTCAATACCAATTGTTATAATTGCAGCCTTTTTCTTACTTAGATTGGCAGAAAACGGTAAGATGAAAAGTGATGCGGCAATAGCTATGGTGTCAGCTTCATCATTGGCAATTGGTGTTATTGTTACATCGTTAACAACAGGACTTAGCACAGATGTGTGTAGTTATATGTTTGGTAGTATTTTGGCAATGTCTAAAGATGATGTTATTTTTAGTGTTGCACTGTCTGTTGTTGTACTTATAATGTTTGGATTTTGCTATCATAGAATTTTCGCAGTGACTTTCGATGAAAGTTTTTCGAAAGCAACAGGTGTGAAAGTTGGAATGTACAATACACTTATTTCTATTTTTACGGCAGTAACTGTTGTACTTGGAATAAAAATGATGGGAGCAATGTTGATTTCAAGTCTTATTATTTTTCCGGCGCTTACTTCAATGAGAGTTTTTAAAAGTTTTTTAAGTGTAACGATATGTTCTGCAATTCTTGCGGTAATAAATTTTACGGCAGGTTTGCTTTGTTCATACGCTTTTTCAATTCCTGCCGGAGCAAGCGTTGTTGTTGCTAATTTGTGTATGTTTATTATATTTTGCATTATTGGAAATTTGGCATTTCTAAAGAGAAAATAGTCAGGTATAATAGTGTTATGTTAAAAGATGTTGTCAAAGTGTATTAGATAATTATGCATAAAATATGTTTATTTATGGCAGTGACAGGTTAGGAGGAAAAATGGATATTAACGGTTTTATAGAAGAGTTGGATAGTTTGTATACGGAAAGAAGAATTAACGATGTTGAGCCATTTTTCAATGAAAGCATAGAACAGGCAAAAAAAGAAAATGACTTGGCAGCTCAGTTTACAATTCTTAATGAAATGATGGGATTTTTCAGGGATACAAGTCAGTTTGAAAAGTCTATTAAGGCATGTAATGATTGCATAGAATTAATGAAGAAAATGGGGATTGAAGGAACTGTGGATTATGCTACTTCCCTTCAAAATGTGGCAAACGCTTACAGAGCGGCAGGAAAACTTGCGGAATCTTTAGAAGTTTATAAAGAAGTTTTTTCTATATATAATGAGAATATTCCAAGTGATGATTATAGAATGGCAAGTCTTAACAATAACATTGCTCTTTTGTATCAGGAGATGAATGATTTTCCTATGGCAGTCCAACATCTTAAAAAGGCACTGTCCATTATAGAAAAAATAGAAGGAATGGATATTGAAGTTGCCACAACTTATACAAATCTGGCAGCGTCATTAATTGAAATTAATCAGGTAAGTCAGGCGGAAGACTACCTTAAGAAGGCTTTGGAAATATTTGACAGAGATGAAGTGAAAAACTTTCATTACAGCGGAGCCCTTTGTGCCATGGCAAGTGTTAAGTGTAGCTTAAAACAGTATGAAGAGGCAGCTAAGTTATACGAAAAGGCGTTGCCGGAGATAGAAGCAAATATGGGACGTGGCAGTGCTTATAATATTACAAAAGAAAATCTGGCAAAGGTTTTTGACAAAATAAAAGAAGAAAAGAAAGAACTTACAGGTATAGAGCTGGCAAAAAGTTTTTATGAAGAGTACGGCAAGGATATGATTCATAATAATTTTTCTGAATATGAGGACAAAATAGCGGTGGGCTTCGTTGGGGAAGGTTCAGAGCGATTTGGCTTTGATGATGTTTATTCAAGAGACCACGATTTCGGCCCAGGATTTTGTATGTGGATTACGGAAGATGTTTATGAGAAAATCGGTGAAAAACTTCAGGATGAATATAGCAAACTTCCAAAAAGTTATAAGGGTATTACAAGAGTTGACACCATTATGGCTGAAGGAAGAGTGGGCGCTTGTGTAGTTGAAGATTTTTATAAAAAGTATACAGGTTCCGGAGATGGAAATCTAACATTAGAACAATGGATTAATCTTGAAGATTATAAAATTGCAACAGTTACTAACGGTGAAGTTTTTAGGGACGATTTAGGATATTTTTCTAAGATAAGAAAAAATTTTGAAAATCAGCCTTTTAAGGCAAGACTTGTTAAGCTTGCAAGACAGCTTGGGGCAATGGCGCAGACAGGTCAGAGCAATTATGAAAGAGCAATGGCAAGGAAAGATTATGTAACGGCACAGATTTGCATTTCTGATTTTATGAAAGAGACAATGAAATGTGTGTACATTTTAAATAATAAGTTTGCACCGTACTACAAATGGCTTTTTAAGGGAGTTAGTAGATTGGATGGAACTGAGAAGATTGTTTCATTGCTTGAAAAATTAAGTCAGCTTCCTGCTCAGAAGAATGCTTGGGATGGTTATTTGTATGACAATACTAAGTTTAATGAAAAAGATGAAAAAGCTATTATTATGGAAGAAATAGCAAAAATTATAATTGATAAATTATTGGAACTAAAACTAATAAAGAATAGAAATTCAAACTTTTTAAATGGTTATGTGAGACCAATTATGGATTTGGCAGAAGGGAAAGTTGAAATGTTTGACAGAGAAAAAACAATAGATAAAATAGTAAAACTTGAATTTGAAGCTTTTGATAAAGTGCAGAATGTTGGTGGAAGAGCGTCTTGTCAGAATAATTGGCCTTTCTTCTATGTTATGAGAAAGAGTCAGTATATGACTTGGACAGATGAAATGCTAGAGTGCATTTGCAATCTTTGGGAAGAAAACAAGGCTAAGGGTTGGAATATGATAACCGAGAAATATGGAAGAATGATGGAACATACTTCACCTGAAGAATATGAGAAGATTAAAGATAATTTTCCTGAAAAATCGGAGAGAACAATAGCAATTGTAAATCAGATTGCACAGATTCAGGTAGACTGGATGAAGGATTTTGCTAAGAGTTATCCAAAGCTTGCATCTAATGCCAGGGATATAACAAGTGATGCTGATCAGATTGACAACACTTCTTATGAAACTTATTTAAAGGGAGAGTTATTAACATATTCAGAAGAATTGTTGAAACTTTATGCACAATTTATTGTAAATCTGGCAAGAGAGGGAAAAAATCTTGCATATATGACTATAGAAAATACAGCACATTTACAGGGATATGCAACATTGGAAGATGCAGAAAGCAGCATAAGATAAGTTTTGTAAATGTTAAGAGAAAGGAGCGTATGACCATATTTTCTTAATATGGCATACAAAATAAATATGGCATTTTTACCAATATCCAAAGAGGATATGAAGGAAAGAGGAATAGAGCAGTTAGATTTTGTGTTTGTAATAGGGGATGCTTATGTAGACCATCCATCTTTTGGACATGCTATTATAAGTAGAGTTTTGGAAGCTAATGGATATACAGTTGGTATTATTTCACAGCCTGATTGGAAGGACGATGAAAGCATTAATGTTTTGGGAGAACCAAGATTGGCATTTCTGGTAATGGGTGGAAATATGGATTCAATGGTTAATCATTACTATGTTTCAAAGAAAAGAAGAGATAGTGATGCCTACACTCCGGGCGGAGTAATTGGAAAAAGACCGGATCATGCAGTAGTTGCTTATTGTAATCTTATTCGCAGAACTAACAAAACAAAGCCGATTATAATAGGTGGTATTGAGGCAAGTCTTAGAAGAATGGCGCATTATGATTATTGGAGCAATAGTTTTAAACGTTCAATTTTATTGGATAGTCAGGCAAATCTTTTAACTTATGGAATGGGTGAAAAGTGTATAGTTCAGATTGCAGATGCCTTGGCAAGTGGTATGGATGTTACGGATATTACTTATATTCCGGGAACTGTTTTTAAGACTAAAAATATAGAACTTGCTTATGATCCAATAATTCTTCCGTCTTATGATGCCATGAAGGAAGACAAATTAGAGTATGCAAATAGTTTTAGGGTTCAGTCTGAAAATACTGATCCTTTTAATGGAAAAACTTTGGTGGAACCTTATCCAAACGGAGTTTATGTTGTACAGAATCCACCCCAGGAGCCCTTAACAAGACAGGAAATGGATGATATTTACGACCTTCCATATGAGAGAACTTACCATCCAAGTTACGAGGCTTTAGGTGGGATACCTGCCATTCAGGAAGTTCAGTTTTCATTGGCAAGTTGTCGTGGTTGTTTTGGGGCATGTAGTTTCTGTGCCATAACATTCCATCAGGGAAGAATTATTCAGTCAAGAAGCCACGAATCAATCATAAATGAGGCAAAGAAAATTATTGATATGCCTAATTTTAAAGGATATATTCATGATGTTGGTGGCCCTACAGCTAACTTTTATCATCCGTCATGTAAGAAGCAGTTAAAATCAGGTGTGTGTAAGCATAAGCAATGTCTTTTCCCACATCCTTGTAAGAATCTGAATGTTGACCACAAGGATTATTTAAGTCTTCTTAGAAAGTTAAGAGAATTGCCTAAGGTCAAAAAAGTATTTGTCCGTTCAGGTATTAGATTTGACTATATTATGGAAGATAAAGATGATACTTTCTTTAAAGAGCTGGTTAAATATCATATTAGTGGACAGCTTAAGGTAGCTCCTGAGCATATTTCTGATAAGGTTTTGTCTTATATGGGAAAACCTCAGAATTGTGTTTATGAAAGTTTTATCACTAAATATAAGAAACTTAACGAAAAAGAAGGAAAGAACCAGTTTGTTGTGCCATATCTTATGAGTTCCCATCCGGGCTCTGATATGACAGAGGCAGTGAAGTTGGCTGAGTACCTTAGAGATATTGGCTACAATCCTCAGCAGGTTCAGGATTTTTACCCTACACCGTCAACAATGTCAACTGTAATGTACTATACGGGAGTTGATCCGCGAACAATGAAGCCGGTGTATGTTCCAAAAAATCCGCACGAAAAGGCAATGCAAAGAGCCCTTATGCAGTACAGAAATCCTGCAAACTACGATTTAGTTAAAGAAGCACTTCATATAGCAGGAAGAGAAGACCTTATAGGTTTTGGCAAGGAATGCCTTATTAAACCCAGACAGTTTAAATATGAGAAAAACTATGGTGGAAAAGGTAACGGAAAGTCTAAGGGTTCACGTAAGGATGCGCCAGGTAAGAATTTTGCAGGCAAAGATAACCGTGGAGGAAAAAATTCAGTAAATAATAAAAATGCCCGCGACGCTAAGGGACAGACAGGTAACGCACGTAATGGCAAAGTGCAATCCGGCAATTCACGTAATGGTAAAGTACAATCCGGTAATGTGCATAACGGAAAGTCCGGCAGGAAATCTAGCAAGAGACGTTAAAGTTTCTATTTGAATCCTAAATTTAGAGTGGTATACTATGTTAGGTAGAAGATAGTTAATTAATAATTAAAATATAGGAGGCAAACAATGGACATTAAAGTATTACAGAAAGATATGATAGCTGCAATGAAAGCTAGAGACAAAGCTAGAAAGGAATCAATTTCAGCATTGATTCAGGCAGTAAAGAAAGCAGGAATTGATGCAGGCTGCAGAGATGATATTCCTGAAGAAATGGTAAACAAAGTAATTCTTAAAGAATTAAAAACTGTAAAGGAACAGATTGATTCATGTCCTGCTGACAGAACAGACTTAATAGAAGAATACCAGGCAAGATATGATGTGTTCAACGAATATGCACCAAAGCTTATGAGTGCAGAAGAAGTTGAAGCGGAATTAAAAGAAAAATTTGCAGACGTAATTGCAACAAAGAACAAAGGTCAGATAATGAAAACAGTAATGCCTGCATTTAAGGGCAGAGCAGATGGCAAAGTAATCAACCAGATAGTTGCAAAAATGTGCCAGTAAATAATAGAAAAAAATGAGAAGAAATGCAAGATATGTGTTTCTTCTTTATTTTTTTGCCTGTAGGCAAGGATATATGTCTACAAACAGATTGATTTTGTTATTTTGCTGCGTTCGTTATTGATCGTGGCGAGGGTGTTTTGTGCCAGTACCCCGATATTTTAAATCATCCAAATTTCGGGGTACATTCTCCAAATTTTTCTTGATTTTATATACAGTCAGAGATGGGAATGGTCAACGTGTTTGCCATTCCCATCTCTGACTGTATACAACTTTCGACATTTTTACATTTTTCCCGAATATTTTAAATAGATTTAACAAAAATGCGCTATTGCATTTAACGAAATTTAAATAGTATATATGTGTACCCTGAAGGAAACAAAAAATAAGTTCCTTCAAAACATATTAAAAATTTACTTGAAAACGAGGAGAAAATTGAAAATGAGAAAGAAAGTTTTAGCAGTAGTATCTGCATTGGTTATTACAACATTAGCATTCACGGGATGCGGCAACAACAAGAGTGCAAGCAGTGACAATGGTTCTGATTCAGGAGCTAAGTCACAGGCAATCACAGTAGTTTCAAGAGAAGAAGGTTCAGGAACTAGAGGAGCTTTCGTAGAACTTCTTGGAGTTGTAGATGAAAACGAAAATGACATTACAGTAAGTTCAGCACAGATTACAAACAGCACATCAGTAATGCTCCAGAAGGTAGCACAGACAAAGAGTGCAATCGGTTATGTTTCACTTGGTTCTTTATCAACAGACGTTAAGGCAGTTCAGGTTGACGGTGCTGACGCAACAGCAGAAAACGTTAAATCAGGTGATTACAAAGTATCAAGACCATTTAACATTTGTTACAAAGAAGATAAGTTATCAGACATTGACAAAGACTTCATCTCATTCATTATGAGTAAAGAAGGACAGCAGATTGTAAACGACAACGGTTACATCGGAGTTGAAGCAACAGAATCATACAAGGCAAGTGGTAAGAAAGGGAAAATCACTTTAGCAGGTTCAACATCAGTTGCACCATTAATGGATAAGTTAAAAGATGAATATGTAAAACTAAACGCAGACGCTTCAATTGAAATTCAGGAATCAGGTTCTTCAGCAGGTATTCAGTCAGCAATCGAAGGTGCAACAGAAATCGGTATGTCATCAAGAGAATTAAAAGATGAAGAAGCAAAAGAATTACAGGTTCAGAAAATTGCATTAGATGGTATCGCAGTAATTGTTAACACAGAAAATCAGGTAACAAACCTTACATCAGATCAAATTAAGAAAATCTCCACAGGTGACTTAACAGACTGG
>OGFG01003778.1_pt1 | contig 10382 bp, 10 predicted proteins | sample 1570761 | NCBI WGS metagenome assembly OGFG01 (sample SAMEA2581938, study PRJEB24529) | metagenome | biome: Human gut stool | place: China | collected 2011 | reverse complement strand
TTGCAACCTGTCTGCATTTTATGAAGGGAACACCTTATATTTATCAGGGCGAGGAACTTGGAATGACAAACCGGAAATGCAGGGATTTTTCGGAGTTTCGCGATATTGAGATCAAAAATGCATACCGTGATTTTGTCGGGGGCGGCATTTTAGACGAGGAGACCATGTTAAAATTTGTCAATGCCATCGGCCGTGACAATGCAAGATTCCCGATGCACTGGGATGACAGTGACAATGCGGGATTTACGACAGGAACACCGTGGATCTCTGTCAATGAGAATTACAAAAAAATCAATGCGGCAGCACAGGTAAACGATACGGATTCTATATTTTCTTATTATAAGAAACTGATCGAACTGCGTCATCAGATGGAGATTATTGTGTATGGTGTATACAAGAGTAAGGCGATTGAACACCCGGATGTGTTTGCGTACACTAGAACACTTGGAGATGAGAAACTGTTTGTGGTCTGCAATTTCAGGGAGCAGGAGATGGATTTTACCCTGGAAGACGGTTTTACCGGGGACGAGAAAGTCCTGATCAGCAATTATGACGATGTGGTAAAAACAGAAAATGGCATCTATTTAAGACCTTACGAGGCAAAGGTATTTTACCGGAAATAAGTTTGGTGCGGAAGGGGAAAAACTATGGCGATCATCATAGATCAGGAACAGAAACTAATCACACCGCATACAAAAAATACGACTTACTAGACGGGAGTCGGCAATTACGGGCAGTTGCTCCATCTTTATTATAGAAAACGTTTAACAGGCGATATGCGGTATGTTTCCTGTGAAGTATGTAAAGGAAAATATCAGATTCCGGGACTTCCGGCTGCTTATGACGAAACGGGCGCAGAGGGTGAGACGTTAAAAGTATATCTGGAGGGGCGCCGTGTAATGTACTTTCAATGTTAAATAAGTTAGGGCATCACACTGCATTTTTAGGAAAAGTCGGAGATGACATCATTGCAGATGCAAAAATCTTTCATTTTGGCACACTATCCATGACCAATGAACCGGTCAGAAGTGCGACAAGACATGCAATTAAAGTTGCAAAAGAAAATGGTGCGATCCTTTCCTTTGATCCGAATATCAGGGAGTCGCTCTGGAAAGACATGGAAGATGCAGGGGCGCAGATGGCATACGGTTTATCCATCTGTGATATCTTAATAATCTCGGACAATGAGATTCAGTGGTTTTCCAGAAAAGAAGACTACACCGAAGGAATCCACATGCTGCAGCAGACCTATCAAATCCCGCTCATCCTTTTATCCATGGGAAAAGACGGAAGTAGAGCCTATTATAAGGATATGCTGGTTGAAGTTCTTGCATTTTTACAGAAAAACACGATCGAAACCACCGGTGCCGGGGACACCTTCAGAACATTAAAAATTATTTCGAAAGGATTTCATAAACTTCGCAAGAATGTCTTGGAATTGTGCATGGAATCATATAATCCGTCTTTGACAGTTGTTAGAAAAAAATCGCTGTATCCATTGTGTTTACTGGGTTGCAGCGATTTTTGCCGTTGTTTTGAAGTATAGTAATTTATTCCTTCCCTTTACTTTTTTCTGTATTGTTTTCATTTTGCTCTTTGTTATAAATTGATAGTCTGTCCGAAAACCACAGCTTTCATGAGACATAAAGTATGCACAATGGCAGCCATGAAATCCGGTGTGCAGAGTAAGAAAGAAAATGAGATAATTAGGTGGGTATATGAAAGTGTATTTTATTAGATTGATTTTGCGAAGCTCCGTTTGAAAATGATGGAATATGAAAAAGAAAAAGTTTATTTCTTAATCTATACTGTTTGTATATCGGCTAATTATGAAATTGATATGTGGATATTATGAGAAGTTTGTAAATAAAATATGAGCATAAAATGAATCCTAAATAGATTATTTAAGAGACTGTTAAGTAAAAATAGTTCGACTCCATGGACAAAAAGGTGTATAATAAAATAGAACTTCAGTATATTAAGGAAAAAGATATTATAATCTTCCAGCAACTCCGCAATGGCATTATGGGACAGACCATGAATCTTCCGGGTAAGGGAGGCAGCAAGATTTCGGTTGCGGCTTATCGATTGTCGCAGAAGGTTGTCGGATTTAATTAAGAGGATAAAGGGGAATATAAGGGCAATTCGTTTGCAATTACACAAGTGAGGAGAAGAGATTATGGCAAGCATTCGAGAAGTTGCAAAGCTGGCACATGTAGCACCCAGCACGGTATCCAGAGCGTTAAATGGTAGCGGATATGTATCAGAGAAAAGCAAAAACAAAATTAAGAAGGCGGTAGAGGAGCTAGATTATATTCCTAATCAGTGGATCAGAAATCTGTATAAGAAAAGAACGGGTATTATCGGTGTTATGACACCGGATATTATCCATCCGTATTTCTCAACTCTTTGGAATTATCTTGAGGCAGAATTAGATCAATATGGATATAATGTGGTCATTTGTAATACCAGAGGAAATCAGGACAAGGAAAGAGAATATCTTGATACATTGGAACGTAATCTGTTCGATGGACTGATTGTAGGATCTGCGTTTCTTTCTGATGAATATTATATGAATATTGAGAAACCAATTATCTCACTGGATCGGATTATACCGGGAATCCCGCTGGTGACATCGGATCATCATCAGGGAGGAATTTTAGCGGGCGAATTGTTTTTGGAAAAAGGCTGTAAAAAAGTGATGTGCTTTAGTGATCCGACCAGGATGGAACTTGCCTCTGCCGATAGCGCGAGAGCCCTTATCGATGTGATGGAGAAGCATAATAGGGAGGTTATCATTGAATCTTTTCAATGGGAGGAAGTTGTAAACTATCAATTGTGTATGAAACGTACCAGAACATTGTTGGATCAATATCCGGACGTTGATGGAATTATGGCTTTGGACTTGTGTGCAGCCGCCTTCCTCAAGACAGAAAAAAACAAAAAAATATTGGCTTATGATGGAACTTATGCCACGGACTTCAATTACCATTCGATTGATTCAATTGTACAGGATGCGAAGAAGGTTGCAAAGGAAAGTGTGAATATGCTTATTAAACTGATCAATGATCAACCGCTTAAGAAAAGGGAAGTATTGGTTCCTGTAAAATATAAAAAGGGCGATACTTTGTAGAATGGAGAGCATTGGCACAAAGGAGTGTGTGAAACTTTTTCTGTAAATAGCTAATAACAGCAAGGTCTTCTATGGTAAAATATAAATCATAGGAGGCCTTTTATTATGGCAAGAAGAGGCTTCCAACTCAATCATTATCATAGAAGATTATTATTTACAGACTTTTCTTCATAGTCTCCTTTTTTGCTAGTGATTTTTAATAAAAAATCAAGATGATTTTTGGATATAGTAACGAATCTGTGAATAAACTGCATTTTTATGTTGCAATATAGTTACGCATAGTGTATATTACAGATATGGAACAGTTCCACAAATTATGTGGACAGTTCCGTGGCACAAAACGAGGCATCCATAGATGAAAAATTTTTTTTAATCAAATATGGAACAGTTTCACAAAAAGGAGGAATATATATGAAAGCAAAGAAGTTAGTAGCAGTTGGAATGACAGTGCTAATGCTTGGGGGATTATTTGTGGGATGCGGAAATTCTGCAGATACCTCGACAGGAGCAAACAGTGGAAAAAATGTAAAGATTACAATTTTCCAGAGTAAGATTGAGGCAAATGAAGGATACAAGAAATTAATTGCAGCATATGAAAAGGATCATCCAAATGTAGAAATTAATCTTGAAGCTGTCACAGGAAATGATTTTGGCGCATCAATGAAAGCAAAGATGCAGTCGGATCCACCAACAATCTTTTCTGTAGGTGGTTTTTCGGACATGAAAGATTACGGAGATGTTATTGAAGATGTTTCTGATCTGGATATTATGCAGCACGCATTAGAAGGAACAACGGATACTTTTACAAAAGACGGAAAAGTATATGCCATTCCGTTATACATGGAAGGTTATGGATTCGTTATTAATAAGCAGATGTTTGAGGATGCTGGAGTTTCTGTAGATTCTATGATGAATTTCGAAGGCATGAAGGCCGGTTTTGATACTTTGAAAGAGAAAATCGATAATGGTGAGATGAAGGATAAATATCCGAATCTGGAAGCTGTTATGGAATACCCGACAAAGGAGTTATGGATTGCAGGAGACCATGACGCTAATGTTGCTTTAACACATGACTTTAAGACTCCGAATGAAGCATATGCGGCAGATTCGCTTCCGGGAACCGGCTTTGAAGACTATAAGAAAATGGTTGATTTTCAGGCCAGTTATACAACCAATGCCAACAATACGGCAAATCTTAATTCTGTAGACTACACAACATCATTAGAGGGTGGACTTGCCATTGAACGTGTTGCATGTATCAAGCAGGGAAACTGGGTAGCTCCAGCAGTGGAGACAACGGATCCGGAAGTCCTTCAAAAATTGGATATGTTACCATATTCTGTTCCGGGATATTCAGATGGCAAGTATTTTGTAGGTGTATCAGGATATTGGGCAATTCATAGCAAGGCAACCGATGCGCAGAAAGCTGCTGCAAAAGACTTCATCAATTGGATGTTCACCGATTCGGAAGCACAGAAAATTGTTGTGAATGATTGTAAGTTTATTCCTCCATATGATAATTTTGATGGAATAAAAGCATCCGATCCACTTTCACAGAGAATTATGGATGCAAATAATTCCGGAAATACCATGAACGGATGGGTATACAGTGGAGCTCCAAATACATGGGGTCAGCAGGTGGCTGGTGTAGAAGTACAGAAATATCTTGCCGGAGAAGCTGATTGGGATGAGGTTACAAAGACCTGTATCGAGCAGTGGAGTAAGTTAAGAAAACAACAGAACAACTAGTAAGAGTTAAAGAGGGTTCCGGGATAGAGCTTCTATCCCGGAAATTCAAATAAAGGTAAAATCCTTTGTTTGGAAAGGACGGATAGAAGAAGTATGAGAAAAAGTAAATTACGGTTTTGGGGCTTTTTGGCACCGTCATTAATTGCATTTTGTATTGTTGTAATCATACCTACATGTATTGGATTTTTCTATTCTCTTACAAACTGGAATGGAATTGTAGGCTCGGACGTTAAGTTTGTAGGTTTTCAAAATTTTATTGACATTTTTACGAGAGATGACTCATTTGTACATGCTTTTTTATTTACTGCGCTTTTTTCGGTGTGCGCAGTTGTATTGGTAAACCTTGTTGGCTTTGCTCTGGCATTGTTAGTGACACAGAAATTTAGAGGCGCAACGCTGTTACGTGGAATTTTCTTTATGCCAAATATGATAGGCGGATTATTGCTTGGATTTACTTGGCAGTTTATTTTTATATCGATTTTTGAAGCTTTTTCAAAAAAGACGGGAATTGCAGCCTTTAGCGGATGGCTGTCGAATCCGGAAACCGGATTTATAGGATTGTTGATTTTGACTGTGTGGCAGATGTCGGGATATATGATGATCGTATATATTGCGCAGATTCAGCAGATACCGGAATCGGTTAAGGAGGCAGCAAGAATTGATGGAGCAAACTCATGGCAGCTCATGAGATATATCATCCTTCCGTTGATGATGCCTGCGTTTACAATCGGATTATTCTTATCTATTTCGAGTTCATTTAAAATGTTTGATCAAAATTTAGCTTTGACACAAGGTGGACCATACAAATCAACAGAAATGATTGCGTTAAACATTTACAATTCTGCCTTTGGAGCAAATGAATTTGGTTTTGCACAGGCAAAGGCAATCGTTTTTCTGATTATTGTGGCAGGAATCGGAGTTACGCAGTTGGTTATAACAAAGCGCAAGGAGGTTGAAATGTAATGAAGAAAAAAATCGCTTATGGAGTAACAGGACTTATTCTTGGATGCATTTTTTTGTTTCCGATTTATATTTTGATTATGAATTCGTTTAAGACGACCAAGGGGATTTTTACAGATGTGTTGGGATTTCCGGCGAAAGGAACATTCACACTTGAAAACTATAAGAATGCGTTTCAAGAACTGGATTACATAAGATCTTTTATGAATTCGCTGCTTATCACGGTAGTGACAGCGGTTCTGGTGCTGTTGATATCGGCTATGGCGGCCTGGGTACTTGTACGTTATAAAACCAAAGCAAGTAAGATTATTTTTTTGATATTTGCCGGTTCTATGTTGATTCCATTTCAGTGTGTCATGCTTCCATTGGTTGGATTTGCAAGCAAAATCGGTTTGCTGTCTCGTGGTGGCTTGATCTTTATGTATATGGGCTTTCAAACAAGTATGGCAATCATAATGTTTCATGGGTTCATAAAAAATATTCCGGAGGAATTGGAGGAAGCCGCTACAATTGATGGGTGTGGTTCCATACGTCTGTTTATTTCGATCGTGCTTCCTTTGATGAGAACGATTATAATCACGGTTGCAGTTATTAATGTTATGGGAACATGGAATGACTTCTTATTACCATCGCTGATTATTAATAAACAGGGCTTACAGACGTTGCCTTTAAAAACATATCTGTTCTTTGGACAATTTGCAAAACGTTGGGATTTGGCTTCTGCCGGATTGGTTATGTGCATGGCTCCTATTATTATCTTTTATTTGTTTAGTCAAAAATACATTGTAAAAGGTATTACAGAAGGGGCAATAAAGTAAGGTGAGGAATTTGTGAATGAAAAACAATTGGTGGAAAGAGTCCGTAGTGTATCAGATTTATCCGCAAAGTTTTATGGATAGCAACGGAGATGGAATCGGAGATTTTAACGGAATTATCCGGAAGCTTGATTATCTCCAAAACCTAGGCGTAGATGTATTATGGATATGCCCGATGTACGCTTCTCCACTTGTGGATAATGGATATGATATATCGGATTATTACAAGGTAAATCCAATCTTTGGAACAAACGAGGATATGGAGCATTTAATAGAGGAGGCTCAAAAAAGAAAGATTAAAATCATATTGGATCTGGTGGTCAATCATTGCTCGGATCAGCATGAATGGTTCCAGAAGGCAATGAAGGATCCTAATTGTGAGGAAGCGTCTTATTTTTACTTCCGAACAACGGAGAATGATAAAGAACCGAATAACTGGCGATCCAATTTTGGCGGATCCGTATGGTCGAGATTACCGGATGGCAGATGGTATTATCATACGTTTGCGAAGGAACAGCCGGATCTGAACTGGGAATGCAAAGAGCTGCGTCAAAAAATTTATGAGATGATAAATTGGTGGTTGGAAAAAGGAATCGCCGGTTTTCGTATCGATGCAATTACCTTTATCAAAAAAGACTTAAGTTTTGCCAGTCGTCCTACGAATGATGGGGAACGATATCCGGTTGAAAAACTTACGGATTATAAGGGAATCGGAACATTCCTTGATGAGATGAAAGAGCAGTGCTTTGATAAATATAACTGTATGACAGTTGCCGAAGCACCGGGGGTTGACGATGCTGCTTTTGAACGGTATGCTGGAAAGAATGGTTACTTTTCCATGATTTTCGATTTTGGATGGGAAAATATGGAAGGGGAAAATGATAAATCAAGCATTCATGCGGTAGAACGGTGGAAGAAAAAAATGTTTACACATGTAGCGCATAATAGCGGAATCGGTTGGAGTGCTATCTTTTTAGAAAATCATGATCAGTCTAGATGCCTGAACAAATTTCTGGAAAGAGAAAATATTAGTTTCTATAGTGCATCGGCACTGGCGAGTATCTATTTCTTTTTATATGGAACGCCTTTTATATATCAGGGACAGGAAATTGGTATGACCAATGTTAAGTGGAAGAATATTAATGATATGGATGATATAAGGGCGAAAAGAACCTATGAGGAAGCGGTCGGACAGGGCAAGGATCCAGATGAAGTACTTGCATACTTTTCAGAGTTAGGAAGAGATAATGCAAGAACGCCGATGCAGTGGGATGACTCGGAAAATGGAGGATTTACGTGTGGAAAGCCATGGATTAAATGCAATGATAATTATAGAACAATCAATGCACAGAGTGAGGTGAATGATCCGGATTCATTGTACAATTATTATAAGCGTTTGATTCAGTGTTACCATGACCATGCAGATATTGTGAGACAGGCGGAGTTTCGCCCGATGTACGAAGAATATCCGGGATTATTTGCATATGAAAGAGAAGTAAACGGCAAAGGTTTATTGGTGATCGTGAATTTTACAAATGAAAAGCTGATGTTTCAAAAAATTGATCAAAAATGTGTATTATGCAATTATCATGAAACGGAGTCCGAATGGTTACAACCATATGAGGCGAGAATATACAGCAAATAAAAAATTCTATGTGTAAAAGAAAACATTTTGGCGTTAAATGAAATTGGACTGTCAGTCGATTAAACTTTTTATAAATACAGACCTCTCAGATACTGAAAAGTGTAATGGGAGGTTTTGTTTTTATTGTTTAAAATTCATTTTAGGTAGCCAACTAGTAATAGATGAACTGGACTTTTTCTTTTATGGGGTCTGCTTTCTGTATGATTGCAGCGAGCTTCCTCACACGGAAGTTTTCAAACTGAAACATCTGCTTCTTACAGCGGAAATATTCCTCAATGCGCCATCTGGAAAAGTAAGTCAGGGCGATATTTACCACGTCTTCTTTGGATTTGATTTTCTTATTGGTTGCAAGCATCATGGGATGTTCCGTAATGCCGTAAACCAGTACGAGATAAATATCTTTCTTTGAAGCGGTAATCTGTACTTTCACATGAGAAAGATAGGCATCATGCTTTTTGCCCTTGTATGTCAGGGCAGTTTTAATCTTACCCTTTCTCTGATTACGAAGCTGTGTGGCAGGAACCCATTTTCCATGGAAGAAGAGTTTCCTTTTAGCAGTAAGACGGATGACATAGTCCTATTCCAATTCATCAAGTTTCAGAAACATCTTGTTGTCATCGTAGCCTCTGTCCATGGCAAGGATTAGGTGTGTGCTAAAAATTAGATTGAGAAAGGACATGCAGACATTATGAAAATACAAGGCTGGTATAAAGTAATTAAAGATGAAGAGTATTTCAAGGAATTCTTAGGTATATTCTCAGAATTTCATGATTATAGAATTACTCATATAGAATACGATTTTGAAAAGAATCATTTGATGCTCTATCTTCGATATGATACGGATGAAGAAGGGGCGGTCCTGAAATTTGTCAATGTGAAGGATATGCATATTTGTCCTTGTGATGACTATGAAGTTTCCTGGCTATTTGGATCGGGGTTAAAAATGTTACCATCGTATTCACTCTTTTGGTATAACGTTGATGATGAGGACAATATTGATGAGATAAAGAAAGATAAAAACTTAACCTGGATAGAATCAGAACAGATAATTTTTGCATGGCTGGATAAAGACAATCAGGTTACTCCGTTAACGGACGAGCAATTAAATCCGGTATGGAAAATACTAAATTACGAAACAGGGAAATATGAATCTGTTCAGAAACACTTCCGAGTATTTGAAGTGTAGAAGTTTTGTGATACAAAGTGTAAACGTAAGAAAAAATAATACATTTGCGGTCAATTTGTTATCGACAGTTGACCGCAAGCACGGTATAATAGACATAGATCTAATAAGAAAACCAAATAATCATTACTGTAAAATGTCAGGTAATGGTAGTCATCATTTATAATTGGAAGGAACAGGTTGGCTTTACCCTAATGGTGGAAAATCCACCATTTTTCCACCCAAACTGTAATTCCTCAGATGAAAACAGGTTTTCTTATCTTTTCTGAAATTGACAGAAAAAGCAGTAAAATCAAGGCTTTGAATGACTTTGATTGACGTAGAATGCAAGCTGTTTTCTGTACCAGGATGAACTCCTAAGACTCTATTGTAGGTTCGATTCCTATAGGGAACGCTCTATTTTAAGCGGTAATGAGAGAAAAATCATTGCCGTTTTTTTGTTGTTTTTCTGCTAACAGCAAATCAAAAAATGAGCATTTTTGCTAACAGAAAATGCAAATTGCTAACAGTAAAATTATTGTAGATTTGCTAACAGGAATGAAAAGCTATAATGCAGCTGGTGTAAAAGGTTGTAAATTCTTGTAGCTAACAAAAGGGTGATGATAAAAAATATTTCTGCTTGGAAAATATCAAGCCTGAATGAGTATTCCGTTCAGATTAGATTAGGTTCTAATCTGGTCGGATCTTTTTATTTCAGGAAGAAGGAGGATGCCTATGGCAGAAAAAGTGGATCAGATCAGGCAGTATTTACACCTAATGACGCAAACAACTACAATACCGTAACTAGAACAATAACTGTTAAAGTAACTAAAGCAACACCGGTAATTGCAGAGAAAAGGAGATTCAATTAAGCCATACATCAAGGACGACAGCGGCAAGGAAGGCTGGGATGTTATC
>OGFG01003775.1_pt1 | contig 10391 bp, 6 predicted proteins | sample 1570761 | NCBI WGS metagenome assembly OGFG01 (sample SAMEA2581938, study PRJEB24529) | metagenome | biome: Human gut stool | place: China | collected 2011 | reverse complement strand
GTTGCACTGGACATCAAGAGCCCATTGGCCGATTCGGTTCATGAGCGCGTTCGGCGTACCTTCGGCAACGATGCGCCCCTTGTCGAGAAAGATAACCCGATCGGCAAGAAAATCAGTATTTGGAATTATACGATCATGCAAGACGGAAGCAGAGGACGTGCCGAAATGGAGATCGTCGGGATCATCCAAAACTTCCAAGCGGCCAGTTTGCGCAACCCGATCCTGCCACAAGTGATCGTAATCGACCAAAGCAAATGGAACAGTTATTTTTATTATGCCCGTACCGAACCCGGAAAAGAAAAAGCCACGATCAAAGCAATCCGGAATATATTCAAAAAACACTCTAAGTCAGGCGATCCCACTACCTGCAATGTACAGACCATAAGCCAGATACTTGATCGGCTCAGCACTTCCGAAGATGCCAGCCTGCAGCTCTTTACTTTGCTGGCCCTGTTCTGTACGCTAATCTCCATCTTCGGGCTTTATTCCATTTCATCCAGCAATATGGAACAACGAAGGAAAGAAATTGCCATACGGAAAGTGATGGGAGCCTCTGCCGGCACGATTGTCAAAATGTTTTTTATGGAATATCTGACAATTGCATTGATAGCCAACCTTCTTGCATTGCCACTCGCGTGGTTGTTCATGCAAAGTTGGTTGCAGCAATATGCCTATCGGAGCCATATCTCTGCCTGGATGTATATCGTAATCGTATTTGCCACCATCACTCTGATCATCGGAACCGTCCTCTATCAAACGATACAGGCTGCCCGGACCAATCCTGCGGAAGTGATCAAATCGGAATAATAACAAACTAAATCATTGAACCATGCTACACCATTACATCAAAATAGCTTTCCGTAATCTCTTAAAATATAAATTGCAGTCATTCATCTGTATCGTCGGGCTCGCAATCGGATTTACAAGTTTCGCGTTATCGTCGCTCTGGATACGATATGAACTGACCTACGATACGTTTAGGAAAGACGCTGACCGGATCTATTACGTCCGGATGGAATCGGAAACCGATGACCAAGGATTATCAAGCGTTACACCTTACCCGCTGGCCCGATATTTGAAAGAGACATTCCCGGAGATAGAGGAAAGTTGCAACACGAGTGCCTGGAAAACCGATTTCCTCTACAACGAGAAGAAATACGAATCTTTCGACATGGTCATGGATTCAGCTGCCGAACATATGTTCGAAATAGAACTGATCTCCGGTAGCCGGGATTTTATGATCCCGAAAAGTAACAAGATCGCGATCACGGACAAGCTTGCCAAAGAGGTCTTCGGCACAAAGGACCCATTAGGTGAAAAACTGAAAATTTGGTCTGACGATATGGAAATATGTGCCATAGTCAAAAGTCAGGACCAGCACTCGAATTTCCCGTTCGGAATACTGAAGCCGTCCCGACAAACGGAGGAATGGAACGTAGCCTATTGTCAGACTTTTATAAAGGTCCGTCCGGAAACGGATATGAGAGCTTTTAAAAAGAAACTTTACGAACATAAAATAAAGAAAGACAGAGACTCGCTGAGTCATTTCGTTCTGACGTCAATCACCGCCATGCGGTATGACCACCCCGAAGAAGAGCCAACTATCAAGTTCGAACATATCTTGCTATTCGCTCTTGCCGGAGGATTGGTAATCCTGTGCGCACTATTCAACTATCTGACCCTGTTCGTGAACCGTATACGAATACGCAGTAAAGAGATCGGGCTTCGGAAAGTGTGCGGCTCGTCTGACGGCAATCTGTTTGTCCTGTTCGCTTCCGAATACCTGCTTACGCTTTCCATCTCTCTTTTAGCCGGAATAGCCTTGATCGAAATCATACTGCCTGTATTCCAAGAATTATCGAATGTAAAAACGGATTCGTTCAGTCTCTATCTGGAAACATTCGTCTATTTCGGATTCATCACCTTACTGGCTTTCCTGTTCTCTTTATTCCCTATCTACTATTTCAGGAAGCGTTCGCTACAAAAGGCCCTTAAAGGTTCGTCTGACGGAAAAGGAAAGAACCTCTTCCCCAAAGCAAGCCTTACCTTGCAATTAATAATCAGCATCGGATTCATATTCTGTTCGTCGGTACTAATCAAGCAAATCCATCACTTGCACACCACCGATATCGGACTAAACCGGAAAGACCGGGGCGATGTCCGTATATATCCCCAAACAGACGGTTTGAAAGAAGAAATTGCCAAACTCTCCTCCATCGCCGAAGTATATCCGGATGAAAACGATCCACTATTTCCAAGCCATTCACGTTCCTACAGGTCCTTTACCGATTGGGAAGGCAAGCCGGCCTCTGTGGAAGGTCTTACGATCCAAATAATCCCATGCAACAATCGCTACTTTGAATTTTATGGTCTGCAATTGCTAAAAGGCAAGTTGCCGGAAGGAGATACCGAACGGCACATACTCCTAAACGAAGCAGCTGTAAAGGAATTGAAGATCGACAACCCGATTGGCAAAACACTTAGCCGCAAAGATCAGAAAGGATTTATCATCGACGGCATTTTCAAAGACTTTTATATCGCACCTCCTACCGTTCCGGTAAAGCCGGTTATGCTCGAGTTCAGTCCGGGAAAAAAGAATATACAGAATGATTATTCAACGACTGCCATATTCCGGCATCAGCCGGGAAGCCGCGAACTGTGCAAACAACAGGTTGAACAGTTGGCAAAGAAAATGCAGCCGAACGCCGTCGACATACATGTTACTTTTATGGAAGAAGAGTATGAAAAGTTTCTGAAATCGGAAAAGGCGCTACTCAAGATGCTTGACTTCGTGACTATAGTCTGTATTTTGATCTCATTGTTCGGCGTATTCTCTCAAGTAACTCTGGACTGCGAACAGAAGAAGAAAGAAATCGCTGTCCGTAAAGTAAACGGGGCAGAAGCCTCCGATATCATGAGAATGTTTTTTGCCGGTAATCTCCGCCTGCTATGCATCGCTTCGGTTATAGCATTTCCGGCCAGTTACCTGATCATGAAATCATGGATTGAAAACTATGTGTTGCAAGCAGCAATCAGTTGGTGGCTTTATCCGGTCATCTGGGGTGTACTGGTCCTGCTGCTGATTCTTTGTACCGGTTGGCGCATACAGAAGGCAGCGAACCAGAACCCGGCAGAAGTGATCAAGTCGGAATAAGAATGTCTTTGAACAATATTTTATAACAAACAATCAGATTATGTTATCACACTATGTCAAAGTTTCTTTTCGGGAACTACTGAAATACCGAACTCAATCAATTGTCAGCATCATTGGTTTGGCCGTAGGATTTACTGCCTTCATTTTAGGAGGTCACTGGCTATGGTGGGAGACACATTTCGATAATTTCCATCCGGAAGCAGACCGCCTTTACTGCCTGACGACAGAAGGACTTGTCAAGCGTGCCAACGGAACACAATCAGATTTAGACCAGTTACATATTAACGACCGGGAAGAATTATTCAAGCTGCTCCCCGAAATCGAAGCCTCTTGTTCATTCAACCACCTCAGCTTTACATTGAAACAGGACAACGAAGCAATCAACCTGCATGGAATGGAAAGCGAACAGTCCTTCTTCGACCTTTTCCGGACAGATTTTATCGAAGGGACTCACCAAGGGGTCATTCCCGACGGCAGTTCTGTCATTTTAACGGAACGGACAGCCCACAAATTGTTCGGGACAACAAACTGTATCGGCAAGGAAGTCGTATTGGATAATAATCTTCGTCCCTCTGTAGTCGGTATTATCCGTAACTATCCGGATAATACTGATCTGCTGTTCGACTTTCTGTTGATCAGAACCCCTCAACCCAATCATGTCAAACGCATGACGACCTACGTGCGGCTCCAAAAGAATGCGAATGTGGCAAATGTACGGAACAAACTGGCGCACTATAAAAGTCATGCCGAAGACACATGGGATCGCGAACAGGTAAAAAACTGGAAAATAAACCTGCTGACAGCCTCCGAAGTGCATCTTCGGTGCCATCCTGAATTGACAGACCGCATCCGTAACATTCATATCCTGGCTTTAGCTGGGGCAATGGCTTTCCTTAGCGCTCTGATCAACCTACTTGTCCTTTTTATCGGTCAACAGCAACGGAAACAACAAAAAAACCGGACTTATCTTTGTATAGGAGCCTCAACCACAAGTATGATTACAAAAAGTTTCATCGAACTGGCACTTCCTTTGATCATCGCTTTCCTGATTTCTTTCTGTCTAATCGAGAGCATCTATCCTTACTATGAAAGCTATACGACCTGGCACCGGTATGGTATCTATGAGAACGTCAGTCGCCACCTTTCACGAACTTCACTTTTAGGCAATACGCTGTCGCTCGCCGGAATCTGTATGTTGGTATTCCTTCTTATCTGTTATTATCCGATACGAAATCTTTTGGAGCATAAAATACAGAAGCCTGCTCTTTTCAAACAGGGCCTGATCATCGTTCAGATATTTATCGGTTCACTGTTCTTTATCACCTCCATCGGATTGTTCCGACAGTTGCATTTTATCCTTTCAAAAGATAAAGGGATCGATTATGAACGGGTCATACAGGTAGATTTAGGATATGACACCTCCTTTCAGACGGATTTAAGTGTTTTGAAACCGGAAATGGCCAACCATCCGTATGTAGAAGAAGTCACATACACCTGCGGGAACGCTCCGGTCTTTACGGAACAAGGGGATTGGTACGGTTCCTTTTACTCGTATTTCTGTTTCGATCCGAATGAAGCCGAACCCAATAGTTACAGCCCGGTAATCGTTGCCGACAAGGACTTCTTTTCGTTCTTCAAACTGCAACTGAAAGCAGGTAGCTGGCCGACGGACGCAACCCCATATAGCTATATGGTAAATGCAACCTGCCTGCAAACATTAGGCTACACGGATCTGCTTGAACGGCCTATATACATAAAAGGGCAAGCAAGCCAAGCCCGAGTTTGCGGTGTCATCAAAGACTATCTCTACGCTCCGATGCAATATCCTATATTACCGCTGTTCTTCACCACATACGAAAATCCGATGGTAAAAGACTTCGAGCGTCCTTACCTTATTTATGTCCGCTATGCAAAAGGACATAAAAAAGAAGTGCTGGAACATCTTCACGAGATAACATCACATATTCAGAATGACAATGTCAACCGGAGTAAAATGTTTACGGAGCTGTCCGATCTAATAGATCGGTTCAACCGGCCGGAAAAAGTGATCTTTACCATCTTCAGCATCCTTTCGCTGGTTTGCATCCTTATCTCCACATTCGGCATTTACTCTCTGGTGAGCCTCGCCACCGAACAGCGACGGAAAGAGATTGCCATCCGCAAAGTAAACGGAGCTACCTTTTATCACATTCTTCAACTGTTCTTCCGGGAGTATTTCATGTTAGCAGCATTAGGCAACGCTTTTGCTCTTCCGGTCGGCTACTTAGTAATGAGCCGTTGGCTCGAAACGTACGCCAACCATACCACATTGCCGGCAGGATTGTTCCTGTTGGTTTTCCTTATCACCTGTGGGATCGTGCTGCTCTCTATATTCCGTCAGGTCAAAAGGGCAGCCGCCACCAATCCGGCAAAGGTAATCAAAACGGAATAATAACGACAAAAACATCACATCATGTTCAAACACTACTTGAAAATGGCTATCCGCCAAATTCTTAAAAACAAGATCCAGTATTTGCTTTCCATCATCGGAATCGCAGTCGGACTTCTTTGTTTCAGTATGACCTCTTATTATATCAGAAGATTCAACAACCAGTTTATTGCTTGGGCAAACAGCGATCGGATGGCGAATATATATGCCAAATCGGCCCAATACGGTTATGAGGACCCTTATATTCCAGGCGAGGTAGTGCAAGAACTGATGGGGAATCCGATCACCGGAATTGGGCAAATCGCTTATTCATACGGATACGGCCAAGCCAATATTTCCATATCCAAAGAGAACCAGAAAGAAATCCCGTACCAATGCAGCATCCAGAATGTCACAAAAGATTTTCCGACCATATTCGGCATTCAAACGTTGGAAGGCCAGACACCGGCACTCAAACCGGGAGAAGTATTCATCAGCGAATCATCCGCGAAAAAAATATTCGGAGCAGAAAACCCTATCGGAAAAACACTCTATTTCAGTCGTGCAGACAGCGACACGTCTGCCATCCACTATTCCACAATCAGCGCCGTTATCAGGGATTTTCCGGATGGGACACGGGAAAAGAGTGACTTTTATTTCCTGGAAACAGCCGGCATCCAACCAAAACGTAAATACCGAGATCTGGTGGTCCTGCTGGATAAAGGTGTTTCAAGCAAAGAAATAAACCAAAGGTTACGCCAACAAATACCGGCTTTTGGAAAAAACAACGATCACTATCTGACAGCACGCACTTTCAAGGAAGAGATGTACAAACCGGATAATCTCAGTGCGACATTCTTCATCCCGTTGATCGGCCTCCTGATATTGATTGCCGCGATGATAAACTTCCTGAAGTTCTGCATTCAGTCGTTCTATAACCGGACACGAGAACTCAGTTTACGGAAATGCTTAGGTTCAGACGCAAAAGGATTGTTCAGATTACTCTTCAGCGAGATTGCGGTTCTTTTCATCCTGTCGGCATTGGCAAGTCTCGTCCTGACCGAATGGATAGTGCCTGTTTATTATCAGTATATGGCCTCGAAAGAAACGATCAACGAGAATCTGTTTATCCATACGCCTACCTTGATCCAGCAGGAAATGGAGTATCTCTGTTTCTTGTTTGTTCTCTGCGCCTTGATTGTGTCATTGGTCATCTTCCGCATCAAACATATCACATTGACAGAAGGAATAAAAGGCGTGAAACGACAGAAACATAGTATAAGGAACTTCATGTTAGGAGTCCAACTGTTCATCTGTTTCCTCTTTATTGCCGGAGCTATCGGACTAAGAAATATTTACCACCTCGCAGAAGAAAAAAGGAACAACACGCTGACGGAAGAAGAATGTACCCGTATCTGGAAGATAGAACTTTGGGAACCGCAAGTACAAGGACACGAAGAAGAGATCGTCTCCCGTATCCGTACGCTTGCTGGGGTTGAAGACGTGCTTTTAGAGACTCCCGGCAAATATCTGGATTATAAGAACAAACAGGGAGAGACACTGCACGGGATACATTTCCTCACCAGTAAAAACTACCCGTCTTTCATGAAACTGCCGATAGAGGGAAGAATGCCACAGGCGGCTAACGAAATAGTGGTTTCACGGTCGCTTATCTGGGAATTGGAGAAAGACGGGGAAAAGAATCCGACATCCGTACAATTGGGAGACCAGACTTTCCAGATTACCGGCATATATGAGCAACTACCGTTCGAACCGGTATATACCCAAGATCAAATGGCTAAAGCCAATCAATCTCAATATCACCGTTTCTCCTTCATCTCCGTTCCTAAGGAACCGAACTATAGGGTCGCTTACATCAAATGCATAGCCGGACAGGAACAGAACGTACGGAAAGAAATACTCAAAATCGTACATAACTGGTTGCCGGCATCCATTCCTTTCCTGCTGACCACCAAACAAGAGGAGCGATTCCGGCTCAATGGAGGGGAGATGCTGATAAGCGACCTGTTCAGCCTATTGTCCGTTATCAGCATAGTCATTACAGTCCTGGGTATCTATTCCGCCATTACACTCGACACGGTCAGCCGGCAAAAAGAAGTCGCCATACGGAAAATCAACGGAGCCGGCCCTAAGGTCATTGCACTATTGTTCGGTAAACTATATATCCGTTTACTTGCCATTTCAGCCATCCCTGCGCTGGCAATCGTCTATATGCTCCTGCGAATATTGACGCAAGAAAAGATAACGATTGATCCCGGCTGGTTAAACAATCCATTGATGTGGCTGGCAATCCTCCTTCTGACCACCACTATCGTATTCGTAACCGTCGCCTATCGTATCTGGCTGATTTCACGGTTGAACCCGGCAGAGGTAATCAAAACGGAATAAAGGAGGATGTGTTCCCACATTAAGCGCGGGAACACAGCACTAAAAACAATTAATATTTTGGATGATAAGACAAATTACATGAATTAGGGCTTATCATAAGCCAACATGTTTTACTTTTGTCCTCAAAACATTAATATTTATTTTATGAATACAAAAACATTAATCGCATTGCTCATGGCAGGAGCAGGCCTTGCCTCCTGTTCACAGCCGATTCCCTCCTACACGGTAATGGGAAATATCCCCGATTCTACCTTTAATGGGAAAACAGTCTATATCTTCGACCGGGATAAGGGGCAAAACATTGACAGCGCAGTGATTGAAAACGGAGCGTTTACGTTCACCGGTCAGATTGACACCGCTGTTTTATGCCTAACCCAAGTCGGAAGGAAATACTATACCACCTTCATGCTCGAAAACGGTACCATCCAACTGAACATGGAAACTCCGAACAGCGCGTCCGGCACTCCCTTGAATGAGACCTTCAGCAGCTATATCCAAGAAGAAAAAAGAATCAGTGAACTCTTCCAGAACAAAATGAAAGAGATCCGGGAGCAGGAACAAGATAAAAGTAAAGTCCAAGAATTGACAAAGACCTATTACGACAATGAGTATAAGCCGGCCTATATGGCTATGCTGAAGGACTTCATCGATAAAAACCAAGATAATTACATCGGTGCTTTTGCCCTTCAAAACCTATCGAACTTTATGAACCCGGAAGAAATGGAATCTATCATTGCCCAATCCAGCGCCTTTATCCAAAGTAGGAACATCATCCGGAAACTGAGCCAACGGATTACCAACCTGAAAAAGACGGCCGTCGGACAACCTTTCACCGACTTTACAGTGGAAACCGAAGATGGCAAAAAGGTTTCCCTCTCCGACTATGTAGGAAAAGAGAATTATGTATTGGTTGACTTCTGGGCAAGCTGGTGCGGCCCCTGTCGTGCAGAGACCCCGATACTGGCAGAAGTGTATAACCAATACAAGGATAAAGGATTCCAAGTACTTGGTGTAGCCACATGGGACCAGCCGAAAGATACAAAGAAAGCCATCGAAGATTTGAAGATTACTTGGCCACAGATTCTCAATGCCCAGAACACGCCTTCTGAACTGTACGGCTTCAACGGAATTCCGCATATCATCTTGTTTGGCCCTGACGGGACAATCGTAGCTCGCGACCTGAGAGGCGATGCGTTGAAAGCAAAAGTAAAAGAGATGATGCAATAATATAATATGCACAAACAACTGCTTATAGTGATGTTGATTTGTCTGAAAGGTGCCGATTATATATCTGCACAGCAGTGGACAAAAAAGGATTCAGTCTGGCTCCAGAACGTCTTGTCCGGTAAAGAAAAGCTGGAACTGAATCCAGAGACGATGAAAGCGATTCAATCAGGTTCTTTTATAAACTTGGATGAACCGGCTTCCGACATGAAAATGTCACCGGTAACCCCGTTACCCATCCTCAAAGATTTCACCGAATACATACAAACAGATTCAACCCATCGTAAAATAGCATTAAAGGACCTGCCTCCTGGTGTTTTCTGGTTATATGCTCCTCCTCCCGGTAAATTTTTACCGGTCTATAAAAATATGCTCGAAACATGGAAAAACGATCCTATGAATCGTTCTCATAACACAGGCTTCGTCACTTTCGACTTCGCAGAAATGACCAGCAGGAAGAGTTATATACACAAACGTAATGCCAAAAGAGATGGGACATGGAGAAATTACAACAATCTACCTACTCCCGACATCATCAAGAAAAAGAAGAAACTCGCAACTGGTCATCCGGAATTTGCCAGGCAGGATACGCTTTTGTCACGCAAGGATTCGTTGCAGTTAAAAGACACGACACACGTAACCTCCTTTGCTCCGATGAACTAAACAGCCCATAGAATAAATTTTCAAAAAAAGTCGTATCATTTTGCAACAATCCAGTGTCATATAACGTCTTATAGTTATACAAGAAATATTAATCGGAAACAGGTTATGACAAAAATACAACTATTAGCTACATTGTTGGCACTTTTCATCTTTGCCATGCTGGGAGCATGCAGTAATGAAGATTATCCGGAACCGGATGTTTTCAAGGTAACACCAGACCTCCGCACCCGTATCAATACTGGGATAAAAATGGCTTCCCGCACAGAAAACGGGAAGCCTAAGAGACTTACTTCGCCGTCTTGGCGCCGCAAACCTTCTCCTGAATGGACTTCGGAACCGGCTCATAGTGCTCCGGCTGCATGGTGTACACGCCGCGGCCCTGCGTACGGGAACGCAGCGCGGTGGAGTAACCAAACATCTCAGACAGAGGAACCAGAGCGGTAACACGGGCGGTGCCACCCTCGGACTCCTGGTTGTTGATCTGACCACGGCGGCTGTTCAGGTCGCCGATAACGTTGCCCATGTACTCATCAG
>OGFG01003773.1_pt1 | contig 10400 bp, 9 predicted proteins | sample 1570761 | NCBI WGS metagenome assembly OGFG01 (sample SAMEA2581938, study PRJEB24529) | metagenome | biome: Human gut stool | place: China | collected 2011 | reverse complement strand
AACTTATCAACACCTTAAAACAAAAAAATGATCAAAAAAATAACCGCACTTTTAAAGTGCGGTCATAAATTAAGATGTTTTATTTATTCATTCGTTTTATAACAACGATGGGGCAACACCAAGTAATTTTCGGGTGTAATCCACGGTTGGGTGGTTGAAAATATCTTCAGTGCTACCCGTTTCTAAAATTTGACCGCCATACATTACGACAATGCGATCAGATACTTGGCGTACGGTTTGGATATCGTGGGAGATAAACACCATGGCAAGATTGAGTTCTCTTTTCAAGTCCGCCAATAAGTTTAATACCTGAGCACGAACGGATACGTCTAATGCAGAAGTCGGTTCATCCGCAACAATCAGTTTTGGATTCAACGCTAAAGCACGTGCAATGGCCACACGTTGTTTTTGCCCACCCGATAAACGAGTTGGCTCAACTTGCGCCGCAGAACGAGGTAATCCGACGCGAGAAAGCAAGTCATACACACGTTTTTCCCGTTCATGGGGTTGTAACACATTGTGAATATCCATTGGGTCACGCAAAATATCCAACACTTTCATACGAGGATTCAGTGCCGTTGCAGGGTCTTGGAAAATGACCGATACTTGGCGACCGAATTGTTTTCTCGCTTCTGAGCTGCCATATTGCATTTGTAAACCGTTGAATTTCACTAAACCAGATGTTGGTTTAAGAAGCCCAATAATCACGTTGGCTAAGGTAGATTTCCCACAGCCAGACTCCCCAACTAAACCAATGGTTTCCCCCGCTTTAATGCCAAGACTCACATTGTTCACCGCTGTGAATTTTTTACGTCCAAACAATGAACCGTCGCGAGAAGGAAATTGCACCACGATATTTTCTAAATCGATGATGTTTTGTTCTTTAATGACTTTAATACTACTGCTCATATTATGCTCCTTTCGCTTCCGTTACAGGCTCAGCTAAATGAGAAGCCCACAAGTGAGACGGCTCGCCTTCCACGGCGGTTAATATCAATTTTTGATCCGGATTTGCATCTGGTCGTAATGAACGACTTGCAAAACGGTCACCAGTAGCAAAATCGTAAGGTGATGGTACGCTGCCCGGAATTTGATATAAACGTGTCGCACGAACTTCAGTTGAAAGGACAGAACCTAATAAGCCACGGGTATATTCGTGTGTTGGGTTAGCAAGCAATAAGGATGTTGGCGCCATTTCCACCACTTGTCCCGCATACATTACCGTAATGTGGTGAGCTAATTGTGCAACCAATGCTAAATCGTGGCTGACAAACACCATTGCGAAACCCAGTTTTTCACGTAATTCATTCAATAATTTCACGACTTCAGCTTGAACGGTTACGTCTAATGCAGTTGTTGGTTCATCGGCAATTAATAATTTCGGTTCACGAGTTAATGCCATTGCAATCACCACACGTTGACGTTGACCACCAGAAAGTTCATGCGGATAACGGTTCAATACTTTTTCAGGATCAAGGTGTACCCATTCCAACAGTTTTTCTGCGGTATGGTGGCTGCCACGTTTAATGAGCTGTGCCATTTGATCTTTAATACGCATTGATGGGTTTAACGCACTTAAAGAGTCTTGGTAAATCATCGCAATTTCAGAACCACGCAATTCACTTAGATTGTTAGCGTTAAGTAAGCTGTGTTGTTTACCACTGCGGTCGGTGAAAAGCACTTCCCCAGTGATTTTTGCTGTTTTTGGTAACAAGCCCATGATAGAGAATGCTGTAATAGATTTACCACAACCAGACTCACCTACTAATCCCATGGTTTCGCCTTCATTTACGGTGAAGCTGATGTTATCCACTAATGGAATTTCACCATAACGATTCGGGAAACGGATTGATAAGTTTTTCACTTGTAAAATCGGTTTTGCATTTGGATTTAATTGCATACGATTCGTACGGGTGATTTCTTTTTCATGTAATTTGAGTAAGTAACGTTTTAATGCAAGACCTTCAGAAAGCGCTTCTTGTACGTCAGTAGAAAGACGTTCATCTGATTTGCCTTCTGGTTTTTTACCGCCTTTCAAGCGCGGGTTAACCAATGCATCGGTAAGCCCTTCCGCCAAGATATTTAAAGCTAATACGGTTAAAAGAATCATCACACCCGCAAAGGTTGTCGCCCACCATGCACCGTTTAATACGATGTTACGACCTTCAGAAAGAATGTTACCCCATGAAGGATGTGGTGGTTGTACACCTGCGCCCAAGAAAGAAAGCGAGGCTTCAAACACAATGGCATCTGCCACCATTACGGTTGCGAAGACTAAAACCGGTGCAGCAGTATTGCGTACAACGTGTTTGAGAAGAATATAAGTACGGCTACCACCAATAACGCGTTCAGCACGCACATAGTCTTCATCCCATTGTGATACCACATTCGCACGAACCACACGAGCAAGTTGCGGAGTATAAACCACAGCAATGGTGATAATAATAACCGGTACAGAGTTACCAAAGGTTGCTAATAACACTGCTGCTAATGCGATACCTGGGAAGGCCATTAAAATATCCATTAAGCGCATGATAATTTCATTGCCCCATTTCTCGGATGTGGCTGCAGTTGCACCTAAAACACTACCGAAAATAATGGCACAAGCTACCGCACCTAAACCGATAAATAAGGACGTTTGGGCACCGTACACAATACGAGAGAAAATATCACGACCAAGTCGATCGGTCCCAAACCAATATTCTGCACTTGGAGCACGCATACGCGCGATCACTTCTAATGGATCATGTGTTGCTACCCAAGGGGCAAATACCGCCACTAAAGCAACGAAAACTAAGAATAATAATGAAATTTTTGATGCGGTGGAAAGTGCTCGGAATCTCGCACCGCTTGCAGCTAATCGATCTGCTAAACCTTGACGAAACATTATAGACTCCGAATTTTAGGGTTAATCAACACATAGAGAATATCAACGATAATATTCACTAAAACGAAGGTAAAGGCGATTGTCAGAACCACACCTTGTACTAAGTGTAAGTCGTGATTGACGATGCCGTTAAAAATCAATTTACCCATGCCCGGTAAGTCAAAGATTTGTTCGATAACTACCGCACCACCAAGCAAGTAACCTACACGTAAGCCTAATACTGTTACAGGCGTGATTAATGCATTGCGTAATACGTTGTGACGAATAACGGTTGCATAAGGCACACCGTTACCAATCGCGGTTCTCACATAGTCTTTATCCATTTCTTCTACCATGGTTGTACGCACCACACGAATTAATGACGCACACACCGGCACGGCAAGCGCAAGAGATGGCAAAATCATGGAATTGATATACCCCATCGGGCTTTCGCTGAATGGCACAAAACCACCTGAAGGCAACCAATCTAATTCTAAAGAGAACCATTGAATAAGCAAGATACCTAACCAGAATGATGGTGTCGCAACCGCAGCAACAGAGATTAAACGAATCACTTGGTCTACCCAACTATCACGATAAAGCGCGGCTAGTACACCTAATGAGAAAGAGACGACTGCCGCAAACACCACACCAATTAAGGTAAGTTGTAAAGTGATTGGGAAAGATTTCGCTAGCATGCTACTGATTGGTAATTCTGGTGGCATAGTCACACCAAAATCCAATACAAGTAAATTACCTAAGAAACGAAAATATTGAACAAAGAGTGGATCATTTAAGCCGTGTGATTCGCGGTAAAGTTGTTTTGCCGCTTCGCTCGCACTTTCGCCCAATGCCACCGTAGCAGGATCACCTGGTGTGAATTGAAGCACCACAAAAACGAGTGCTGTTACACCAAGAATCATGACTGGCAAGGCCATCAATCGGCGTAACAATAACCGAAGTATCATTTCCATCTGACTTCTCCTATTCTAGCCTGAGAAATTCGTTAGCTTCAAAAATGAAGCAAAACAATCAAATTCAAAAACAAAATGAATTACATTAATCATAGTGTTCAGCCAAAGCCCTGTCAATCCAAGTACATAGAGCAAAATTCAAATCTGTGATCGGCTTCACAAAGATTTTTTTGAAATGAAATTGAGAGAAAAAATGATTGAAAAATAGAGAGAAAAATGACCGCACTTTGAGATAAAAAGGAAAGAAAAAAGGCTGTTGATTGCTCAACAGCCAAAACATTAAATTAAAAAGTGCTTTTATTTACGGCCCACACCGAGGAAAGATAAACCGGTTGTTGCCAATGGTTGATAGCCTTCAAGGCTGCTATCATCCCATGCAGAAGGAAGTTTACGATGAACAATTGGATAAAGTGGTACTTCAGCCGCAATAATATTAATCGCTTCTTCCCATGATTTTTTCGCTTCAGCGTGATCTTTTGCTCTCACTGCTGCATTGAGTAATTCAGTCACTTTCGCAAATTCAGGGGTGTTGCTCCAGCGGAAACGACGTTTCGGCCATACATCACCACGATACCACCAGCTTAAAAGTAAGTCTAAGTCGTTACCGAACACTGATGGGTCACCTGGAGCGATTGCCACTTCATATACACCTGGATCCACGTTGTTGCTGTATAACGCACCTGATTGTAAGTGTTGTAAAGTTACTTTCACACCTGGAATCTTGTTCCAAGACTCTAAAATTAATGGTGCAGATTCTTTCACCCAGTCATGGTCGGTTGCGAGCAATTCAAATTTAAGCTCAGTTACACCGGCTTCTTTTAATAATGCCGCTGCTTTTTCCGGATCATAAGGATATTGAGTTGATGCCTTAATATAATCAGGGTGAGTCGTTTGTAAGTATGATGTTGCAGCTTCTGCATTACCATCAAATACAATATCAACAAGTTTGTCAGTGTTTAAACCATAGTGTAACGCTTGACGTACTTTTGGATTGTTAAACGGAGCTTTCTCACAGTTAAACATTAAGAATAACAAGCCGAAAGATTGAACGGATTGCACTTGTTGTTTTTTGTTTTTCAAGCGACTAATGTCTAAATAAGGCACGCTTTCCATTGCTTGAGTACGTTTAGACTCTTGTGCAGTTACACGAGCTGCGGCATCAGAAAGTAATAACCAAGACATTTTTTCAACTTGCGCTGGATATTTACCATTGTAAGGTTCATACGCTTCAAAGACGATTTTGTCATCTTTCACTGCTGAAACAAATTTGAATGGACCAGAACCAATTGGGTGTGCATCAAATGCAGATTGCCCCACTTTATCGATCACGTGTTTCGGTACAATTTTCACGCAAGTTAAACGGTTAGCAAATAAAGCAAATGGATATTTCAATTTAAATTCCACCACTTTATCATCCACAGCTTTCACACTTTCAACGAAATCAATAAACATCACAAATAATGATTTATTGGCTGGATCCATAATACGATTGAAAGAATACACAACGTCTTCAGTGGTGACTGGTGCGCCATCATGGAAGGTTGCGCCTTCACGTAAAGTAATGCGCCATGTTGTTTCATCAACTTGTTCTGGCTCTTTTCCTGCTAAAGCAAGATAAGGTTCACGAGTTGCAGGATGCAAATCCACCAAACCTTCAAAAATGTGCAAGTTTGCTGCATAAGGTGAAGCACCACTTGATGTCATTGGGTCAAAACCGGTAGAAAGCGGATAAGCAATCCCCGCTTCAATGGTTTTACCTTTAATTTCTGCAGCAAAGGCTTTTGGTGCAAATGTGCCTAATGTGCCACTAAATGCAAGACCTGCCCCCACGCCAGCCATAAGTTTCATAAAATGACGACGAGATTCATTAGTTTCAAAGGAAAAATGCTTTGTCATACTAAACTCCTGATGAGTAATAAAATCATATTTTTGGTTTTTAAACCTAGCCAAACATTTCATTCGAAAATGAAGTAAAGCAATCAAATCTTAGAATAAAATGATTTGTATCAATCATAATCATCTTCGATTCATTCTGTCAAAGGGGAAATATTGAATGTGTGATCTACTTCACAGAGTTTTTTTCATAACTCATAATGAAAGTTTTCAACTATGTATAATCTATTATAGATAGATTTTAACTATTGAATCGCTAGATAATATGAAATAGCTATCAGAAAAAACGATGCTTATAATGACCGCACTTCCCAAGCAAGGGAACAACATTTTAATCAACAATAAAGAGGAAAATACTATGTCAAAAACATCAATCGGTTTAGATAAAAAAGCATCTGAAAAATTAGCAGCAAAATTAAACGAATTATTAGCAACCTATCAAGTATTCTATACCAACGTGCGCGGTTACCACTGGAACATTAAAGGGGTAAACTTCTTTGAATTACACGCAAAATTTGAAGAAATCTACACTGATTTAGTAGTAAAAGTAGATGAAGTGGCAGAACGTATCTTAACTTTAGGTTACACACCACATAACGGTTATTCACAATACTTCCAACACTCACGTATTAAAGAAGAGTTAGGGGTAAGTGATGCGCAATCTTGCTTAAAAGGCACATTAGAAGGATTAAAAGTATTACTTGAACAACAACGTGAAATCCTTGAATTAGCGGGTGAGTCTGATGATGAAGGTACCGCTTCTCAAATGAGCGACTACATCAAAGAACAAGAAAAACTTGTTTGGATGTTCCAAGCCGCTTGCCAAACTTGCCATGCTTAATTTGGCATTCATATAAAAGAAAACCTGCTGATAGGCAGGTTTTTTTATTTTCTATAGAACACTTTATCTCTTTCTAATATTAATCTACATAAAATCATTTTCGATAGCTCACCTATTCTAAATTCAGTATAATCCTTTACATACGTATCATTTAAAATTAAAAAATCTATATCCATTTTAATCAAGCATCATCTTCATCCATCATGCATACATTCTCATTAACACTTAAAAACACTACATTCCATTTAATATCACATTTTTTAACCTTATTAAATGAAAGAAACTTCCAACAACTTGAACGAGAATTTCAGCTAACAAAAAATGCGTATGATGAAATTCTCGAAGAATTGGAATATGAAGGTATTTTACTAAAAAAGTTATCACTACCTCCTAAAGATATAGCTTTTACAGCCCTAAATGATAACCGTGCCATTTTTGAATTATATGAGATGAATACTCCTGAAAAAATCGGCATTGAATGTTGTTTATACGCCAATAATCATGAAACAGTTTTGACTTTATCTGGAACTTTAGAGCCAAAAGAAAACTGCCTTGTATTTCATTTCAGTGGTATACATGCTTAGAAAAAAGCATCATTTAAAACATGCACACATCTTATTGATTAGTTTCCTGCATTTTTTTAAACATCTCTAAACTTTTTTCTTGTAGCTTATCTAATTCTTTAAGCATTTCTTCCGTATAGCCAGCCTTTTTAATCCAATACTCTGCTTCTTTAGCATCCATATTGCCTTGCCCACTCAATGCCATAGAGGCTAACTCATCAATCGCCTCTTGGTTCTCTAATTCTGCGGCCTTTTTAAGGAAGAATAGCGCTTTATCATCATCTTGCTCAACACTGATACCTTCATCATAGAGATAACTTAACGCAAGAGCTGCATCCGCATGATTAAGTTCAGCTGCACGCTGATAATATTTAATAGACTTAGCTAAATCATTCCCTTCCGAATAATACACGCCTAATTGATAAAGCGCTTCTGGTTCATCATTGCTCGCGGCCCTTTCTAACCAAAATAATGCTTCTTTGTTATTCTCAGAATAAAGATCAAAAAAATTCATCGCGAGTAAATACTGTGCATAGCCATATTCTTTTTTTGCGGCTTTAATTAATAAAGGCTTCGCTTTTTTCAATTTATTTTCTTGAATATAAAGATCGGCAAGATTCGTCATCCCTAGCACATTATTTTGTTTTGCTGCCATTTCATAATATTTCATCGCCTCTTTGATATTCAAAGAAGTGCCGATTCCAAATTCATAAGCATAGCCTAAAGAATTCGCATAATGCATATCGCCAGAATCCACTTTCTTTTTAAGTGCATTGAAACCTTCTTTCATCAATTTTTCATCTTCTTGAATTTCACCTAATTTAATTTTGGCGGCTTCATTCCCCAACTCAAGCGATCTTTTCGCTGCTTGGGCGGCTTCCTTCAAATTGCCATTATTTTGTTGATGAATAGATAGGAAAAATAAAGCATCCGCATTCTCTAACTTTCCAGCTTCCTGAAAATACTTCACCGCTAGAGTACGATTTACGGGATATGAAATACCGTAGAAATAATCATAACCTTCTTCATAAAAGGTTTTCGCTTTTTCAGCGCGCTGGGCTTGGGTCATAGGTATCTGTTCAATCATCGCAAAGTCTGTTAGAGCCTCATTTGATTTCACAGGGATAAGATGAGTTTGTAGATTTAATACGGTTGCTGCAATTAATGCGACAATATTTGTCATTTGAATTCCTTTAGTTAGAGGATTGTTCTGATTCCATTTAAGAATAACAAGTGGTTAAATTTCTTCCTTGTTTTGCAAAAACACGATGAAATTCAACCGCCCTTTCGTTATTTTTTCTGATTTAATTTTGCTTCTAATGCTTTAATTTTTGCTTTAATTTTTTTGTTATCCCGTTTGGTTTCTTTCTTTTCAATTTCGTACCCTTGTTTGTAAGCTTTTAATGCCGCATTATCATCTTTGGCGAATTCTTCATAACGCTCTGCCAATTGATAATATACATTATATGAAGCTTTTTCTTTCTCGCTTAAACTTTCATCCAATGCAATTATGTTATTAAATAACGCTTCTGCCATTTCATAATTTCGTTCAACACCTCGGCCTTCTAAATAGCGAATAGAAAGCTCATTCATGGCTTCTAAATTTTGTAATCGAAACGCTTCTTCTAATAACTCAAGCGCTTTCTTATCATCCTTTTCTACACCTTCGCCATTTTCATATAAATAACTTAATTCAAGCATAGCCTGAGAATCATTTAATTCAGCACCTTTTTGATAATAATAAATCGCTTTTTTTATATCCTGATTATGATAATAACTCGCTAAATACATGATGGCTTGGAGGTTATTATTTTCAGACGCTTTATTGAGCCAATACAGTGATTCTTCTGAGTCTGCTTCATAAATGCTATAACCTAAATTGTATTGTGCCATATCATTATTTTTTTCAGCCGATTTCAGCATAAGCGGTTTAGCCTTTTCAATTTTATTCTGTTCAAGGTAAATTTCACTTAAATGTCCTAATGACATCGCATTACCTTGCTCAGCCGAAGGGGTAAAAACTTTAATTGCCTGTTTAATATTCTCTTCAGTGCCGATACCGAAACGGTAAGCATAGCCAAGTACATTAGAATAATGTAAATCGCCTTGTTCAACCTTCTCTTTTAATGCCTTAAAGCCTGCCTTATATAATTCTTCAGAATCCCCAAAATATTCCTGTTCGAAAATTTCCGCCAATATATATTTTCCTGCCATATTTCCTAGTTCAATAGCAGAGTCAGCATATGCTCTAGCTTGTTCAAGGTCGCCACTCTCTACCGCATTCATCGCTAAGAAAAAGAGAGCATCAGCGTGACCTAAATCGGCAGCTTCTTTTAAAAATTTATTCGCTAAAGTACGATCAACGGTTTTTGTGATCCCATATTCATAATCAAAGCCTTTCTCATAAAGCGCTTTTGCTTTTTCAAGACGTTGTTCCTGTGTCATTGAGGTTATATCACCTGTCTGTTTTTGTGATAACTCAGGAAGTGAGTTTAATGCGTTTGCAGCAAAAATAGTTGCAATGATAGTGACAATAAGATTAAGCATTTGTATTCCTTTTATTTTAAGAGCGGTTAAATTTCTACTCTTTTATAAAAACATCGTGAAATCTAACCGCTCTTTATTTGAAATTAATCTTGTGATAATTTTTGAATGCCTTTAACAGGTAACATTAAGGTATCACCCACGAAACTTAACGGAACGTCAATGATGATAAATGGATACAAAAGAATTGTACCAAAGGCCTCACCAACATCTCCTGCTGGAACTGTTTTAGAAAAAGTAAGACGAGAAACATCCTCTTGAACACCACTATAAGCCTCTGGTTGATCTAAAGTCATTAAGGTCCCACACCCAGTTAAAGGTAACATCATAGCCAAAAGAAATGCTTTATTTAAAATTTTCATACATTAAATTCCCAAAAAGATAATCAAATTTTTCAAAATAATATGTTTGTTAAATATAATAGGGAGTGAATAATATAGTTATTTACTCAACTATTCAAGAAAAATACCCGCAAAATTTAGAGATTAAAAGAATAGATGGGTTAATGATTCAATTACAAAAAATAAGGGCGTATTACACACGCCCTTAATTTAAACTTATTAAAGTTATAATCAAAATACTTCTTTTCTATACAACTGGTTTTTGTCGATAGAACAATAATCCAGGTAAGGCTAACCCCAAAACAAGCGCACCCAAAATAAAACTGGTATTGATAAAAGAGGTGATCATTTGCTCAAATAATTTATCGGAAAAGCCAT
>OGFG01003752.1_pt1 | contig 10453 bp, 3 predicted proteins | sample 1570761 | NCBI WGS metagenome assembly OGFG01 (sample SAMEA2581938, study PRJEB24529) | metagenome | biome: Human gut stool | place: China | collected 2011 | reverse complement strand
TCGGGCACCGCTACGGCATTCAGTGGACGGGCGACATCACCAGCGAAGCGCTCCAACTGCGGCGGGAACTGACCAACATGGTCTCCATGTCGGCGCGCGGTGCATCGCCCTACATCTCCTCCGACCTCGGCGGCTTCCTCCGTGCGCCGCAGCAGAGCCAGTCGATGTATGTCCGCTGGATGCAGTACGGCGCGCTGTCGCCCATTTTCCGCATCCATTCCACGATGGAGGCGGGCGGCGAGAAGTACGACAAACTGCCCTATGACAGCCGTTACAATCAGCGCGCGCAGACGACGGTGCGCAACTATATGAAGATGCGCTACAATCTGCTGCCGCTCTTTTACACGCTCGGGCACGAGGCGTACAAAACCGGTCTGCCGATCGCGCGTCGCCTCGACTTCTACTATGACACGGTGTCGGCAACGACCAACACCGAGTATCTGCTCGGCGACAGCCTGCTGGTTGCGCCGATGTGGACGGCATACGGCGAGGGCGACGATGTCGTGCCCGCATCCTGGTTCGGCGACGCCGGCGTCAAGGCGTCCTACTTCAACAATACGGATGCCACCGGCACGGCGGCGTATACGCAGACGGCGACGAAGATTGACTTCGACTGGGGCGACAATTCGCCAAACAGCGCCGTGCAGAGCGACTATTTCACCGCCGTCTTCACGGGCAAAATCACACCCACGGAGGACTGCTACATCGGCGCGGTTGCGGATGATGCGGCAAAAATCTATATCAACGGCAAACAGGTGGTCGATGGTTGGAGCGGCGGCTGGCTGGTGTCCAAGATGGATCTTGAGCATGTGCTGAAGAAGGGCACGACATACAACATCAAGGTCGTCTATCGTGACGACACGGGCGGCGCGGTCTGCCGCCTCGTCTACGAGCATATCACGGACAAGGGGAAGACGGCGCGCGATGTCTATCTGCCTTCCGCAGGCTGGATTAACCTGTTTGACGGCACAAAGAGCACGAAGGCGGGCACCGTCCGCGTCGCATACGACATCACGAAGTCCCCGATTTATGCAAAAGTCGGTGCTATCATCCCCGCTGTCAAGGCGGTCTCGCCCATCGAATCCGCGGATTTCGAGGCGCTGTCGCTGAATGTGTTTGACGGCGGCAACGGCAGTTATACGCTCTACGAGGACGACGGCACGACCACCGCCTACAAGTCGGGCACGACCCGCACCACCAAGTTTACGCACACGACAAAGGGCAAGACCGGCACGCTGAAAATCGCGGCGGCGACGGGGAAGTTTACCACTTCCTACACGAGCCGTGCCTACACGGTGCGCATCCACTCGAACATTCCGATAAAGTATGCAAAGCTGGACGGCAAGAGCGTGGCGGCGAAGAAGATCAAGAAGAGCGCGTCCGCGTTCCCGCTGCGGGAGACCGGCGCGGCGCCCGACAGCGATGTGTATGAGATCCATTTCAAGACATCCATGTCGGCGGCGCATACCCTCACCTGGCAGACGATGGTCGCCGGTTCGGGCGACGCGGACGGCAACGGCAAGGTCGATACGCGCGATGCGCTGCTGGCGCTGCGCGCCGTGCTGGATGCCAAGACGGCATCCACGCTGCCCGAGGCGGATGTCAGCGGCGATGACAAGCTCACACTTGCCGATGTTCTCCTGCTGCTGAAGCAAATTTCCGCGGGAAAGTAAACCCGGACAGGGCTGCAAAGGCGGTTGCCTGTGCAGCCCTGTTTTTTTTGCACACCGCATTCGCAAAAAACAAACATTTTTCGAAAAGTGGCTGGTTTCTTTGCCTTGCAGCCTGTAAAATAAACTGTATAATAAAATCGGAAATGTTTCCGAAAAGGATGGTTGACCGCATGAAACACTTTGCAAGCCGACTGGAGGCACTGCTTTTCTGCACCGTGCTCTGCGCGCTTTTTGCTGTTTCGGCGACAGCGGCGGACGCCGGAATCGTCACGCTGGAGAGCGAGACAACGCGCGTCATGCTGCTGTCCGATGCCGTTGTCCGTGTGGAAGAGAAGGGCGAGCACGGCTTTGAGGACCGCATCAGCCTGATTGCCGCCGGGCGCGGCGACTTCACCGGTGTCGCGGCGACGACGCGCACCGAGGGAAACCGCACCATTGCCGAGACTGCGACTTACACGGTCAGACTCTACAGCGACCGCGGCTATCACGCGGACGCCGTCGAGATCCTCGACAAGGACGGCAAGGTTATCTGGACGGTGTCGAAGACCGCGACGCAGGCGGTGCGCACCGCGGGCTTCTATCACGATCTGCCCGACCCGGGCGAGACGCCCGAGGTGTACGCGCTCCTTGACTATCCGCGCATCCTTCCGGCAGAGAAGGGCGCTGCCTATGTCGGCTCGACCGACGCCTACAGCGATTGGGAGCGCTATGACGCGACCGATGTCTATGTCATGCTCTGCGGCGGCGACGCCGAGACGCTGCGCACGCGCTTTGCCGAGGTGGTCGGCCGCACGCCGATTTCGGACATCAAGACTTTCGGCTCGTGGTACAGCCGCTATCAGGACTGGACGGACGCCGACTACAAGCAGGTGGTGGAGAGTTACCGCGCCAACGGCTATCCTTTGGACATTTTGGTCATCGACACCAAGTGGCGCGCGGGCAAGGACGGCACGGGCTATGACATTGATACGGCGAACTTCCCGGATATGGCGGGCTTTGTCAACTGGGCGCACGAAAACGGCGTGATGCTCCTCTTCAACGACCATACGCATAAGACCGACAAGCAGGCGCTCGACCCGGAGGAACTGAAATACCACACCGAGAACCTGACAAACATTCTGAAACTCGGCGTGGACGGCTGGTGGTATGACCGCAACTGGGGCTATACCCTCCATTCACCCTATGCCGACAGCATCACCTTCACCACCTTCGGTGAGGTGCTGTACAACGACATTCTGGCAAGTTACACATCCGTAAAGCGCCTCTTCTTACTCTGCAATGCGGACTGGGTGCGCCACGGCCATGTGGAGAGCGCGCCGTCGGTCATCGGCAGGCGCTACGGCATCCAGTGGACGGGTGACATCACCAGCGAGGCGATGCAGTTGCGCCGCGAGGTGGTCAACATGGTCGAGAAGACCACGGCGGGCGCGTCGCCCTACATGTCCTCCGACCTCGGCGGCTTCAAGCGCGCGAAGGAGCAGAGCGAGGCGATGTTCACGCGCTGGATACAGTACGGCGCGCTGTCGCCCGTCTTCCGCATCCACTCCACGATGGAGTCGGGCGGCGCGAAGTATGACAAGTTGCCGTATACCTACAGCGCAGAGACGCAGACGGTGCTCAAAACCTACATGAACCTGCGCTACAACCTGCTGCCGCTCTTTTACACGCTCGGGTACGAGGCGTATGAGACCGGCATGCCGCTCACACGCCGTCCCGATTTCTATGACGACAGTGCGGCGGCAAAGGACAATACCGAATATCTGCTCGGCAGAGACCTCCTCGTCGCGCCGCTCTGGAGTGCTTACGGCGAGGGCGACGGTGTGGTGCCCGCCTCCTGGTTCGGCGAGGCGGGGCTGACGGCGACTTATTACAACAGCCGCACCGACCGGTCAAAGCCGGTCTATACGACGACCGTGCCGAACATCGAGTTTAGCTTTGGCACCGGTTCGCCGAACGATGCCGTGCGCGTCAATCTGTTCTCCGGCATCTACGAGGGCAAGATCACGCCCGCGTTTGACTGCTACATCGGCGGCGCTGCCGACGACGGTATCCGCATCTATATCGACGGCGCGCTGTGGGTGGACGGCTGGAAGTCAAGCTGGCTTGCGTCGCACATCAACACCGACACGCTGCTGCGCGCGGGCGAGACCCACGACATCCGCGTGGAATATTACGACAGCACGGGCACCGCGTCCTGCTATCTGCTCTATGAGCTGCCGTCCGAGAAGGATGTGTCCGCACGCGATGTCTATATGCCGACAGGCGGGTGGACGGATGTGTTCACCGGCACGCATTACGCGGGCGGCAGCACGGTGCGTGTATACAACGGCATCGGCACAACGCCGCTCTTTGCAAGGGATGGCGCGATAATCCCTGCCGTCAAGGTTGTCTCGCCGATTGTCTCCGCAGATTTCCCCGCGCTGTCGCTGAATGTGTTTGACGGCGGCGACGGCAGTTATACGCTCTGTGAGGACGACGGCGAAACGGTGGATTACAAGTCCGGCGAAGTGCGCAAGACGCAGTTTGCCTATACCGAGGCAGACAGCACCGGCAGTCTTGTGATTGCCAAAGCCGAGGGCGGCTTTACCACCGATTACACGGCGCGCACCTACACCGTCCGCCTCCACAGCGAGAAACGCATCGGGAATGCCATGTTGGACGGCAAGGCGGTCACGGTCACACGCATCGAAAAGGATGCTTCCGCCGCGCCGCTCGCCGAGACCGGCGCAGCGCCCGACGGCACGGTGTATGAAATCACCTTCACCGCGTCGATGGACGCATCGCACACGCTCACCTTTGCAAGGACGGCGTCCGGCGACGCGGACGGGGATGGCAGGCTTACCGTGCGCGACGCGCTGGTTACTCTGCGCGCAGCCCTCACGGACACTTATCTTGCCGACGCGGATATGGACGGTGACGGCAAAATGACCGCGGCGGATGCCACCTTGCTGCTCGGTCTGATTTTCTGAAATAAAAAAGCTGCCCGCGGGCAGCTTTTTTGTATGTAAATACGGTTCGGCGGGAGCAAGCCCTCGCCCTACGGGGGCGGATTTTTTGCAGATTGCATGTCCGCCTATTGCTTGCCTTTGGTGCGCATGAGGTAGGCGCGCGGGGTTTGCCTGGTGACCTTCTTGAAGTTGGCGAAATAGGACTGCTCGCTGTGATAGCCGACGAGGCGCGCGGTCTCGCTTACCGAATGTGTGCGCAAAAGGGGCAGCGACTTGTTGATGCGCACCATGTTGAGATAGTCGCGGAAACGCACCGACAGTCCGCGGTTGAACAGCGTGGAAAAATAGTATTTGTTGTAGCCGAGCATATCCGCGGTGGATTCGGCAGTGATGTCCTCGGCATAGTGCGCCTCGATAAAGGAGAGCACACGCAGGTGAAAGCCGCTCTCCTCACGGGATTTGTCCACCGCCTTTGCGTATTTTTGCAGCATGCCGATGATGCAGGTGTAGATGCCGCGCACAAAGAGCGGCTGCTCCTCGTGTTCGAGGCTGCGCATCATGTCGGCGATCTTCTGCGCGTTCTCGCCGCTGATGATCTGCGGCATCAGCGCCTTGCCGCCGCTGCTGCTCTCGTACAGATCCGTGAAGCCCACCGGCAGCACGCAGCAGATGGAGACATGCCCCGCCGTGCGCGGGAAAATATGCGTGCAGAAGGGCGGCACGACAAGAAGCTCGCCCTCGCGGACGAGCATATCCGTATTGTCAAGGGTGACCGGTTTCGGCACTTTGAGGCAGTAGACCAGCTCGATGGAGCGGTGAAAATGTCCGAAGCTGACATTGTTCCCAATGGCAAAATACGCCTGCCCGTCCCGGTAATGCTCATATTGCAGCACGGTGATGCCCCCCCTTTGTTGCTCTCGCTTTTATAGCATAGCCGTATTTTTCCGTCCTGTCAAGCCGAAATCCGCAACTTTTTTGAGAAAAATTAAAATATCCGGTCACAGAGCCCAAATTATTTTGAGAAAAATCACAATACCTATGATTGCATTCCCGCAAAAGCCGGTGCATAATAAAGGCAGAATATCCAAATTGTCCGGAGATGGGGGAAGTGCTTTGAAACAATTTCGACAAATCGCGGTGCTGCTGGCGGCGGCACTTTTGGCGACCTTGACGGCGTTCGGCGCGGAAAATGCGTCGGTCGTGACGCTGACGGGCGACGCCGTGCGGGTGCAACTGCTCTCCGACACGGTGATTCGCGTGGAGGTCAAGGATGAAAACGGCTTTTTGGATAGCGCCACGCTTGTCGCGGCGGGACGGACGGACTTTCCGGGCGTTGCCGCGACGACGCGCACCGAGGGGGACAACCTCATTGCCGAGACCGACCGCTATGTCGTCACGCTGGCAAGGTCGAAGACGCTGGAAGCAGACGCGGTGACGATTGCGGACAAAAACGGCAATATCCTCTGGCGCTATGCCTATTCGGTGGACAAAGCGGGGCTGACGCCGCCTGCCGCCACCGCGGCAAACCTCGTCTACTACAATTATCCGGGCGGGGACAGCGCGGCGGACGGTTCGACCCCCGCAACCGCCAAGCAGGGCTGGGGCGCGACGGCAAAGGTGCTCGGCGCCAAAGGCGGCACAATCGTTTTCTCCGGGCGCGGCTATATGGGCGGCAATTATGCCTTCCCGCGGCAGTCAAGCCCGCTGCACATCACAGGCGTCGCGCCGGACGGCACGGACTATCGCTATACCGACGCCGCGGCGGCGCTCGACGACCGTACCGGCACACTTTCCCTACACGGCGCTCTTCCGATCTAGGGGCTGACCCTCACGCTGCAGAGCGACACCACCTTTGACAAGGTCATTCTGCTGTCGAGCGGTGCAAATCCCGCCACCATTCGGGCAACCGGGGGCGCGACTATAGCCTTCGGCGAGGGCGTGACCTTTGCGGCAACCGATGCGGCTTACCCCGCGCCGGTGCTGGACATCGCGGCGGATTCAACTGCGCTTTGGTACGGCGGCGACTTTTCCGCCGTCACGGGCGGCGGCACGCTGGCGGTGAACCGCGCGACGCTGGCAAAGCTCGATGCATCGCGCTTTGCAAACTTCTCGGGCAAGATCGTGGACGCAGACGGCACGCCGCTCTGCACGGGCTACAAGGCGCACAGCTTTAACGGCAAGACCTGCACCGTCTGCGGCTATGTCAACGACAGCGGCGCACATGTGCCGACGCACGGCTTCTACAGCGCGCTGCCCAATCCGGGCGACACCCCGGCGGTCTATGCACTGGCGGACTATCCGCGCATCATTCCCGCCGAAAAAGGCGCGGCGTATGTCGGTTCGACCGATGCGGCAAGCGGTTTCGTGCGGCGGGACGCGGCCGACATCTACCTCATGCTGACGGGCGGCGACGCCGCAGGACTTCGCACCGATTTTGTCACGCTCACCGGGCGCGTGCCGGTCTCGGGCATCAAGACCTTCGGCTCATGGTACAGCCGCTATCAGGACTGGGCCGCCGCCGACTGCAGAAATGTTATCGCCGACTACCGTGCAAACGGCTTCCCGCTCGATGTGCTCGTCATCGACACCAAGTGGCGCGCGGCGGAGGACGGCACAGGCTATGACATCGCGGCAAACAACTTCCCGGATATGCCGGGCTTCCTCGCGGACGCGCACGCGGCAGGCGTGCTGACCATTTTCAACGACCATACGCACCAAAGCTCGAATTCGGCGCTCTCGCCGACCGAGCTGAAGTGGCACACCGAGAATCTGCAGAAGATTCTCGCCATGGGGCTGGATGGCTGGTGGTACGACCGCAATTGGAAGTACGCGCTGAAGTCCCCCTATGCCGAGATCACGCCCTCCACGCTCGGCAAGGTTATTTACAGCGACATTCTGACCGACTATGCGGGCGATGCGCGCATTTTCCTCATGGTCAACGCCGACTGGGACAGGAACGGCACGATTGAAAGCGACCCCTCGGTCATCGGGCACCGCTACGGCATTCAGTGGACGGGCGACATCACCAGCGAAGCGCTCCAGCTGCGCGAGGAGCTGACCAATATGGTGGATATGACGGCAGCAGGTTCGTCGCCCTACATTTCCTCCGACCTCGGCGGTTTCAAGCGCGCAAGGCAGCAGTCAAACGAGATGTACACCCGCTGGATGCAGTACGGCGCGCTCTCGCCCGTCTTCCGCATCCACTCCACCATGACCTCGGGCGCGGAATACAACAAACTGCCATACAGCAGCCAATATTCGGCGACGACGCAGACCATCGTCCGGAACTATATGAATCTGCGCTACAACCTCCTGCCGCTCTTTTACACGCTCGGGCATGAGGCGTATGAGACGGGGCTGCCGCTCACGCGCCGCCTTGACTTCTACTACGATGCGGACGAGGCGAAGGACAATACCGAGTACTTGCTCGGCCGCGACCTCCTGGTCGCACCGCTGTGGAGCGCCTACGGCGAGGGTGACGAGGTCGTGCCCGCCGCATGGTTTGCAAACGGCGTCACGGCGCAGTATTACAACAACACGACCGCATCCGGCGATGCGGTCTATACCGAAACCTGTGCCGACATCAACTTTGAGTGGGGAAGCGGTTCGCCTGCATCGGCGGTCAACACGGACAATTTCTCCGCCGTGTACACCGGTATGGTAACACCTGCCGAAGACTGCTATCTCGGCATCGTTGCGGACGACGGCGCGCGCCTCTATGTGGACGGCGAGCTGTTTGCCGACGGCCGGAAGGCGGACTGGATGGTTTCGTATGTCAACACCTCGCGCGTGCTGCGCGCAGGGAAGACCTACAGTTTCCGCGTCGAATACTATGACAAGTCTGGCGGCGCGGTCTGCCGCCTCGTGTACGAGCATGTGACCGACAAGGGCGAGACGGCGCGCGATGTCTACATCCCCGCCGGCGGCTTTATGGATGTGTTCACCGGAAAGACCTATGCCGAGGCGGGCACCTATCGCGTGACAAACGGCATCGAAACGACGCCGCTCTTCGTCAGAGCCGGTGCAATTCTGCCCGCCGTGCGTGCGGTCTCGCCCATCACGGCGGCGGATTTCCCCGCGATTTCGTTCAATGTCTTCACCGGCGGCGACGGCAGTTATACGCTCTGTGAAGACGACGGTGAGACGCTCGGCTATCAGGCAGGCAGGCTGCGCAAAACGACGGTGACGCAGACCGCCGCTGCGGGCGGCGGCAGCCTGACCGTTGGCGCGGCTGTGGGCGACTTCACAACGGATTACACGGTGCGCAAAGTCACCGTCCGTCTGCACAGCGCGGCGGCAATCGGCAATGTGCTGCTGGACGGCAAGGCGGTCGTCGCCACGCGCATCCCGCGCGACAGCGCGGCGTTCCCACTCGCCGAGAGCGGTGCGGCGCCCGACGGCGATGTGTATGAAATCACCTTTGATGCGCCCCTTTCGGCGGCGCGCACCCTCACCTGGACGACCGTGCGCGGCGACCTGGACGGCGACGGCAGACTGACGGTGTGGGATGCGCTTGCGGCGATACGCATACTGCTGGAAGCCGGGTCGGACACCGCTGCCGATCTGGACGGCGACGGCAGGGTCACTCTGCAGGATGTGGTGCTGATTCTTGCCAAGGTCGGCTGATCTGCACAGACAAAAGGAGACCCCTGCGGGAGGGTCTCCTTTTTACCTGCCGCCGACCGAGGGGGGAGAGGGGTGCGAAAATACAAACACCCAAAAATTTTTGAGTAAAAACATAACGCAGAGGATTGCAAAAGTCCGCCGGATACGGCATAATAGAAGTGTACAAAAGCAGGGCGGCAGACGCGCCGCCGAAAAAATAAGAGCAACAAGGGGAAACAACGATGTCCATTTATGCAAGCAATATTTTTGAGCCGCACCCGAAGGCGGACGAGAAGTACATCGTCCGCGGCGACAAGTACCGCATCACGGTGCTCACCGACTGCCTGCTCCGCCTGGAATACAGCGAGGACGGCGTCTTTGAGGATCGCGCCACCCGCCTCGCGTTCAACCGCGCGTTTGACACGCCGGAATTCGAGTGCTACCATGAGGCGGACAGACTGCACATCGTCACAAAACATCTGCACCTGCGCTATGATGAAAAGGCGTTCTCCGCCATCGGGCTCGAGGTCGTGGTCAACGGCACGCTCGACTGGCAGTACGGCGTGCGTGTGGACAACCTCGGCGGCACAGTCCGCACGCTCGACCGCGTCAACGGCGCAACCGAGCTCGGTCAGGGTCTGCTTTCCCGCACCTTCGGCATCTCGGTGGTGGACGACAGCGATACTTTGGTCATCGGCGAGGACGGCTGGCCGCTGCCGCTCTGTGGCACGGGGCGGAAGGATCTCTATTTCTTCGGTTACGGGCGCGCGTTTGAGCGCTGCATCCGCGACTTTTACAAGCTGAGCGCGCCGGTGCCGCTGCTGCCGCGTTATGCGCTCGGCAACTGGTGGAGCCGCTACTATCCCTATACACAGGCGCAGTACCTCGCCTTGATGGATCGCTTCCACAAGGAGAATGTGCCTATGAGCGTGGCGGTCATTGACATGGACTGGCACCTGACGAAGATTGACCCGAAATACGGTGGAGGCTGGACGGGCTACACGTGGAATTCCGAGCTTTTCCCGGATCACGTGGCCTTCCTGAAAAATCTGCATGATCGCGGCATGAAGGCGACGCTGAATCTGCATCCCGCAGACGGTATCCGCGCCTATGAAAGGGCGTATCCCGCGCTGGCGGAGCATATGGGCGTGGACGCGGCCGCCGAGGAGCCTGTGCCCTTTGATCCTGCATCGCCGAAGTTTATGCACTACTACTTTGAGGATGTGC
>OGFG01003740.1_pt1 | contig 10475 bp, 10 predicted proteins | sample 1570761 | NCBI WGS metagenome assembly OGFG01 (sample SAMEA2581938, study PRJEB24529) | metagenome | biome: Human gut stool | place: China | collected 2011 | reverse complement strand
CGCTTGCCGCTGTGCTGATTGCCATTGCCGTTGTGTCCCGCATCGCGGGCAAGCTTGAGAAGAACGGCACGGCGCCCTTTGTCGGCAAGAAGATCGTTGCCCCCGCCGGCATGCGTGCGCTCAATGCCTACATCGGCTGCGGCGCGGCGCTCCTCGCCGTACTCGGCGTGGTCTGCTTCGGCCATGCGCTGTGGTTCATCGCCGCGCTTGCCGTGGTCTACCTGGTTTTCGGCATTATATATACCGTCAAATTGATGTAATAAATATCGATCGGTTTCGCTGGATTTTTTGTATAAAATATCGAATTTACTATTGAAATTTTACAAAAAACAGATTAAAATATAGTCAATATCTACGAATCGTAGATGGAGATCGGCAGTGAGAGGTGTGTACAATATGTCAAATCGACTGTATCAGGGAGTCATCCATCAGATGCGGGATGCAACCGACCGGACAATCGGCGTTATCGACGAGGGCGGCGTTGTCATTGCATGCAGTGAGCTTGCAAAGATCGGCGAGACGCGCATCGGCATCCGTGAGGAGATGTCCTATTCGGGCGACGCGGTCGCGCTGAACGGTTATACATACCGTGCCATCGGGCAGGGCACAAAGCCCGACCAGATTGTATTTGTGGAGGGCGACGACAAGACGGCGGCTTCGACGGCTGCGCTGATTGCCATTTCGCTGTCCAACATCAAGAATCTGTACGACGAGAAGTACGACAAGTGCTCCTTCATCAAGAACATCATTCTCGACAACATCCTGCAGAGCGATATTTACATCAAGGGCAAGGAGCTCCGCTTCAACGCGGAGGAGAGCCGCGTGGTCTTCCTCATCAAGTTCAGCGGCAAGACCGACATGCTGCCCTATGAGATCGTGCAGAACATGTTCCCCGACAAGAACCATGACTATGTCATCAGCGTCGGCGAGAGCGATATCGTGCTGGTCAAGGAGGTCAAGCCCACCACCGACACCAAGGAGACCGAGCGCATCGCCACCGGCATTGCGCAGACGCTGTCCTCCGAGTTCTATGCCAAGGTGTCCATCGGTATCTCCACCGTGGTCGACAACATCAAAGACCTCGCGCGCGCCTACAAGGAGGCGCAGGTCGCCATCGAGGTCGGCAAGGTGTTTGACACCGAGAAGAACATCATCAGCTATGAGAATCTCGGCATCGGCCGCCTGATCTATCAGCTGCCGACTACGCTGTGCGAGATGTTCTTACAGGAAGTGTTCAAGAAGGGCTCTATCGAGTCGCTCGACCGTGAGACCCTGATGACCGTCCAGTGCTTCTTTGAAAACAATCTGAATGTCTCCGAGACATCGAGAAAGCTCTTCGTACACAGAAACACACTTGTCTACCGCCTCGAAAAGATCCGCAAGATCACGGGTCTTGACCTGCGCGAGTTTGAACACGCCATCACCTTCAAGGTTGCTTTGATGGTCAAAAAGTACCTGACCTCAAAGCCGGTTAAATTCTGATATGCTTTCGGATTGTGGGAATGCGCCCGGCGCATTCCTGCAATTCTTGCGTAAAGGGGATTTCATCTACGTGTGCCCGGCGTCCTTTGCCGGGGCAGAATCTGCCGGTTTTTTCGGCATCCGAGGATAGAGAATGATTGAATTCAAGAATGTAACCAAGCGTTATCCCGGCGGAAAGGTCGCGCTTGATAATCTGAATCTGAAAATAAATGACGGCGAATTTGTCTTCATCATGGGAGACAGCGGCGCCGGCAAGACGACCATGACCAAACTGCTGCTTCGCGAGGAGCGCATCTCGGGCGGCGAGCTGTGGGTCGGCGGGACAAACCTTGCCAAGATGCCCGCAACGCGCATTCCGAAGTACCGCCGCAGGCTCGGCGTGGTCTTCCAGGACTTCCGCCTGTTCAAGAAGAAGACAGTGTTTGAGAATGTTGCTTTCGCCCTGCGCGTGGTCGGCGGCGCGGATGCCGTCGAGGTCAAAAACCGCGTCATGTCGATGCTGCGCATCGTCGGGCTGGAGGACAAGGCAAACTGCTTCCCGAATCAGCTTTCGGGCGGTGAGCAGCAGCGCGTTGCTTTGGCGCGCGCTATCATCAACAATCCGCATACCATCATCGCCGATGAGCCGACCGGCAACCTCGACCCCAAGCTGAGCATGGAGATCATGGGGCTGCTCGTCAAGATGAAGGAGTACAACAAGACCGTCGTCGTCGTCACGCACGAGGCGGAGCTTGCGCGCATGTTCAACCAGCGCATTGTGCGCCTGCGCGACGGCAGAGTGGTGGAGGACACCGCAGCGGGAGGTGACGGCAGATGAGACGCTTCGGCGATGCACTCGTGCAGGCGCTGCACGGTATGGTGCGCAACGGACTGCTCACCTTTGTCAGCATTTTTGTTCTGGTCAGCTGCCTCCTCTTTATCGGCAGCTTTGCGCTGATTTCCAAAAATATTGACTATAATCTTGAGGACATCACCGACCTCAATGAGATTGAAGTTTTCCTCGAATACGATGCCGACGCCGCCACGGCGGCAAGCATCGGAGATAAAATCCGCGCGCTTGACAATGTCGAGAGCGTGACCTATGTCTCCAAGGAAGAGGGACTGCGCGAGATTGCGGGCGAGTTTGCGGAATACGCCTACCTGCTCGACGACATCACGCCCGAGGAAAACCCGTTGTCCGACTGCTACCGCATTACTTACGCGGACAATGCGCGCGCAACCACGCTGGACTATGAGCTCAAGCAGATCGAGGGCGTGCGCAAGGTCAACAGCCGCCTCGACCTCGCGGCGACCATCGGCTCACTGCAAAACGGCATTTCGGTCGTGTTTGTGTGGTTTGCCGTGCTCTGCGGCGTGGTCTCGCTGTTTGTCATTATCAACACCATCAAGCTCTCGGTGTATGCCCGCCGCGAGGAGATCGCGATCATGCGCTACATCGGCGCGGGGCGCGCCTACATTGCCGCGCCGTTTGTGCTGGAGGGCGTGCTCATCGGCTGCATCGGCGCCGGTGTCGCCTACTTCCTCGAGAAGCTGATCTACGGCGGTCTTTCAAGCTTTGTTCTCTCCGAGATCGGCATCGTGCGGATGTACAGCTATTCCGCCATGACCCCGATGCTGCTTTCCATCTTCTTCGCCATTTCGCTGTTCTGCGGCATTGTCGGTAGTATCGTTTCGCTCGGCCGCTATGTTGAGGCGTGAGTGAACCTGACCCCATCCGGAAAGGAGCGTTTGCATGAACAAGATGAGAAAATTGCTCTGCGTCTGCCTTGCGGCAGCCGCAGTGACCGCAGGCGCGGCATTTGCCGTCGCGGCGGCAACCACCTCCGCATCGCAGTTTGCGGGCAACAAGGATGTCATCAACTACCAGCAGTCGATTAAAGACCTGGAGAAGAAGCAGAAAGAGCTGAAGAATAAGCTGAAGGATGTGCAGAGCGACCGCTACACGGCGCAGCAGCAGTCTGCGTATTACAACGAGCTGATTCTCAGCACCGAAAAGAAGATTGAGACGGCGCAGAATCTGCTCGATGCGCTCACCGTGCAGATTGGCGAAAAGGAAAACGCCATCGCCGAGAAGGAAGTCGAAATCACCGAGAAAACCGCGGAGGTCAACACCACCCGCGAGAAATTCCTGCTCATGATCCGCGCGCAGTATGAAAGCGAGAACACGGACGCGCTCAGCGTGGTGATCGGCGCGGATGACATGAGCGACCTGCTCTCCCGCGTGGAAAATGCGGCAAACCTGCTCTCCTACAACTCAAAGCTGCTTGAAAAGTTCAAGACCGAAAAGCAGCAGCTTGAGGACATGAAGAGCGTTCTCGAATCCACCAAGGCGGATTTGGAATCCACCAAGGCGGAGCAGGAGACCTACGCCGAGGAGCTGCTGAAGGAGCAGTCGGCGCTTGAGGAGCAGAAGGGCGACTCGGATCGCTACATCGCGTCGCTCCGCAAGACCGAGGCACAGATCACCGCCGAGTATGAGGCGGCGCAGAAAGCCGAGGCAGAGGAGAATGCCCGCCTCGAAAAACTGCTCAAGCAGCTTGCCAAGGCAAGCCAGTCCGACTATGTCGGCGGCAAGTTCATCTGGCCGTGTGACCTCTCGGTCAAGCGCATCAGCAGCGGCTACGGCTACCGCACCTATTACATCTACGGCAAGAAAGTGACCGATTTCCACCGCGGCATCGACATTCCCGCGGCGGTCGGCACGGATATTTACGCCGCACAGACCGGTAAGGTCGTTGTGGCGACCAAGCATTCCAGCTACGGTAACTACATCGTCGTTGACCACGGCGGCGGCATCTCCACCCTGTATGCGCACTGCTCCAAGCTGCTGGTTTCGGTCGGCGACACGGTCAAGCAGGGCGATCACATCGCCGAGATGGGCGCCACCGGCAATGTCACCGGGCCGCATCTGCACTTTGAGGTGCGTGTGGACGGCAAGATTCAGGATCCGATTGCAAACGGCTGGGTCGTTCAGCCGAAATAAACCGATATTGCTTACAGAAAACGGGAAAACAGCATGACAAAGAAAATTTCAATTTGGCTGGCGATCTTCCTTGTGATTTTCGCCATGGTCATCACCTTCCAGCTTACCATCATTTTCGGCGACGTCTTCTTCCGGGACGAACCGGCAGGGCAGGTGCCCACCGATTATACCGAGAAGACCGAGGAGCCGACCGCGCCGGATGAACCGGCGGATAAGACGCTCGGCGAAGAGATTACCGAGCGGGTCGCGGCGAAGATCGGCGAGATTGCCGAGCTGTATGCCGACTACTATGTCGGCGACCTCGACATCGACGACCTGGTTGAGGGCGCGGCACACGGCTTTGTTGCCTACACCGGCGACAAGTACGGCGCGTACCACAACGCCGAGGATTATGCCGCGCTCCAGCAGGGTTACTCCGGCGAGTTTGCCGGTATCGGCGTCAGCGTTGTGTACAATGCCGAGCTCGGCGTGATTGAAGTGCTCAACGTCATGCCGAACAGCCCGGCAGACGAGGGCGGCCTGCTCCCGAGCGACCTCATCATTGCGGTCGGCGGCGAGAATGTGGTTGACCTCGGCTACAACGAGGCGGTCGCCAAGGTGCGCGGCGAGGTCGGCACCGATGTGACGGTGACCATCGCGCGCGGCGAGAGCCACGAGGAGCAGTTTGACGTCACGCTCACGCGCCGCATCGTCGAGGAGCAGTCGGTCACCTATGAGGCAATCGAGCTGCCGAATCTGGTCACGCCCATTGCCTACATCCGCCTGATGGACTTCAACGACACCACCGCCGCACAGTTTGCCGACGCACTCAGCCGCGGCTCGGAAGACCGTGCGCACGGCTATATCGTCGATGTCCGCAACAACGGCGGCGGCGAGCTCTCCTCCATTCTGGAGATTCTCGACATGCTGCTGCCCGAGGGGCCTATCGTCCGCATTCAGTATAAGGACGGCACCGAGCAGGTCTATGAATCGGATGCCAATGAGTTCAAGGCGCCCATGGTCGTCCTTGCCAACAGCAATACCGCCTCGGCGGCGGAGCTGTTCGTCTCCGCGCTGAAGGATTATCAGCGGGCAGTCGTCGTCGGCACCGTGACCTACGGCAAGGGCACCGTGCAGTCGCTGATCCCGTTTGAAGACGGCTCGGCGCTGCGCATCTCGACCTCGATGTATGCGCCCCCCTATTCGGACAACTATGAGGGCATCGGCGTCACGCCGGACATCGAGTCCGAGCTGGATGAGCAGTATCGCGGCATCAATCTCTTCAAACTGGCGCATGACAATGACGCACAGCTGCAAGCGGCGCTTGCACTCTACAAATAATCTTCGGTTTACGATATACGAGAAAGAGGTAGTATTATGGCAAAGCAGATGCACTATACCAAAGAGGGGTATCAGGCGCTCGTTGACGAGCTCGATTATCTGAAGACAACCCGCCGCGCCGAGGTCAAGGAGGCGCTGGCGGTTGCCCGCTCCTACGGCGACCTTTCGGAGAACAGCGAGTACGACGAGGCGCGCAACGAGCAGGCCAAGGTCGAGAGCCGCATCACCGAGCTGGAAGGACTGATCCTGCACGCAATCGTTGTGGATGAGTCCGAGGTGGACCATTCCAAGGTCAGCGTCGGCTCGATCGTCAAGGTTGAGAAGCACGGCAAGGAAGTGGAGTACACCATTGTCGGCTCCAACGAGGTGGATTTTTGGTCGGGCAAGATTTCGGATCAGTCCCCCATCGGCGCAGCGCTCATCGGCGCGCGCGAGGGCGACACCGTCACGGTGGAGAAGCCGGACGGCACGAGCTATCCGCTGAAACTGCTTTCGGTTTCGCGCGTGAAGCTCAACGGTTAAGACAGAATTAAAGGAAGTACGAAGATGGCAGAAAATCAGACACCCATGACCGAAACGAACAATACAAACGAGCTTGCGGTGCGCCGTGAGAAGCTCGCTGCGCTGACGGCGGCGGGGAAGAACCCGTTTGAGCTGACGACCTTTGATGTGAATGCACACAGCGAGGCGATCAAGGCGGATTTTGACGCCTATGAGGGCAAGGATGTGCAGATCGCCGGCAGAATCGTGGGCAAGCGCGTCATGGGCAAGGCAAGCTTCATGCACCTGCTCGACCGCGACGGCAAGATGCAGGTCTATGTCAAGCGCGACGATGTCGGCACCGACGAATATGCCGATTTCAAGAAGTATGACATCGGCGACATTGTCGGTGTTGCCGGCTTTGTGTTCCGCACGCAGACCGGCGAGGTCTCGGTGCACGCCAAGGCGATTACGCTGCTGTCCAAGTCGCTCCTGCCTCTGCCTGAAAAGTTCCATGGGCTGAAGGATCAGGATCTGCGCTATCGTCAGCGCTATGTTGACCTCATCGTCAATCCCGAGGTCAAGCGCAACTTTGTGATTCGTTCGCAGTTTATCAAATTCCTGCGGAATTACCTCGATAACATGAACTATATCGAGGTCGAGACGCCGGTGCTCAACACCATCGCGGGCGGCGCGGCGGCGCGTCCGTTTATCACGCACCACAACACGCTCGACATCGACATGTACATGCGCATCGCCACCGAGCTGCCGCTCAAGCGGCTGATCGTCGGCGGCATGGATCGTGTCTATGAGGTGGGCAGAATCTTCCGCAACGAGGGCATGGATCCGAAGCACAATCCCGAGTTTACCACGGTGGAGATGTACCAGGCGTATGCCGATTTCCACGATATGATGGACATTGCCGAGGGCGTCTACACCACCTTTGCCAAGGAGGTTATGGGCAGCTACGAGCTGGAATGGATGGGCGAGAAGATCGACCTGACCCCCGGCTGGCCCCGGCTGACCATGGTCGAAGCCGTCAAGAAGTACGTAGGCGTTGACTTTGGCGTCATCACCGACGACGCGGAGGCCGTAGCCGCCGCCAAGGCCGTTGGCGTTGAGCTGGCCGACGCCGCCGAGAAGACATGGGGCAACGCCCTGTATGCCTGTTTCGACCAGAAGGTCGAGGAGCATCTGGTGCAGCCGACCTTTATCACGATGTACCCGGTCGAGGTCAGCCCGCTGACCAAGCGCAGCCCGGAGGACCCGCGCCTGACCGAGCGCTTTGAGTTCTTCATCTGCCGCAGCGAGATGGGCAACGCCTATTCCGAGCTGAACGACCCCATTGACCAGCGCGAACGCTTCATGAAGCAGGTCGAGCAGCGCGAACGCGGCGATGACGAGACGGAAATGCTCGACGAGGATTTCCTCACCGCGCTCGAATATGGCATGCCCCCCACGGGCGGCATGGGCATGGGCATCGACCGCGCCGTCATGCTCTTCACCGGCGCAGACACCATCCGCGACGTCATCCTGTTCCCGACGATGAAGCCTCTGGATCTTCCGAAGAAAGAAAATACAAAGGTTGATGCAGCTCCGGCAGAAGCCAAGAAGGAAGAAGTCATCGACTTCTCCAAGGTCGAGATCGAGCCGCTGTTCAAGGACTTCGTGGACTTCGAGACGTTCTCCAAGTCCGACTTCCGCGCCGTGAAGGTCAAAGCCTGCGAAGCGGTCAAAAAGTCCAAAAAACTCCTGAAATTCGTACTGGATGACGGAACTGGAGAGGATAGAGTTATCCTTTCTGGCATTCACGAATATTACGAACCGGAAGAATTGGTTGGAAAAACGTGCGTTGCCATCACAAATCTGCCGCCGAGACCCATGATGGGTATTGCCTCTGAGGGCATGCTCATCTCCGCTGTTCACCACGAAAACGGCGAGGAACGGCTGCACCTTCTGATGCTCGATCCGCACATCCCGGCGGGTGCGAAAATGTATTAAATTCCCAATTTGACACGTTTTTGACACACTTTCGGAATTCAATATGACACAATATGAAACTGGAATGCACAGACACCCTGTGCATTCCAGTTTTTCTTATCCGAAAAGTTTGATTTTTGCACTCATGTTTTGTACCGAATTTTTGAGGGTGTCCTCTGTGATATGCGTATAAATATCCAGAGTCGTACTGATCTCGGCATGTCCCATAATTGTTTGGATTGCCTTGTGATTGGACTCGACCTCAAACATCCGCGTGCAGAACGTATGCCGTAGACTGTGAACGGAGAAGTGTGGAAGCAATAGCGGTGGTCGCTGATCCTCTTCGGCAAGCTTCAATTCCTCCGCGTTGTAGTCTCGGATGATCCGCTCAATCGCACGATTCAAGCTGTGGGGATTCAACAGATCTCCATAGCGGTTCCGAAAGATAAAATCTGTGTAGCCGTCAATTGTCGGACTGGGCGTATCATAGAGCGTGTCCAAAATAGCAATCAGTCCAGCCAGCTCAGCCAAGACTTCAGAACACATCGGGATGAAGCGAATGCTGCTTGCTGTCTTCGGTGTTGAGATCAGGAAACGGCATACAGACACGCTACTTGCAAAAAGTATTCTGCATCGTCTGATACCGATTGATCTTTGCGGAAACGACGCAACTAATCAATATTTTGATACCGACCCGCATTGACTTTTTGCAACGTTATTGTATAATGGTGTCAGAAATTAAGATATTATTGTGTTTTCAGGACTTCGTAAATTTGCAGAACTTTATGAAGCCGAAACTGTCATGTTTTGTATGTGCAGGCAGGGCGTCACAACTATGCCAGCATATACGGAGAATGGCAGAATTTTGACAATTTAATATGTTTGCCAACGAAGAATTGTAATTGCAGGTTATCTCTCGCCTTATAGTCTGCAATGAAAGAGCAATAAATCTACTCGCCCGGAACTGTGAGGATGAGCAAGTTTCTAAAGTAGCTTGGAGGAAACGAAAGACAGCGTTACACCAACAAGCTATGTGGCCGAAAGGTCGCCATTGCGGGAGAAAATCCCGTGAGAAGGTAGGAAACAGAGCGCGGACGCGACCTGCGTCCATAGTCCAAGTCAGGAGAATCGCTTTTCTTCGCCTGCATGAGATGCTGCCTGCTTTTGATCTCGTTATGTGCAGAAGTTGGCAAACAAAGGGTAGATAGCACGATGATCCTATCGGTATTTCGGAACAGGGCTCCGATTTGCTTCTAAAGTTGAAGCAAATCGGTGTTTTTTGTTTTGAAGCAATCGGATTATCTCGCGTCAGCGGGATGATTTGTTTTTTGCGTAAAAATCGATAGGAGGATCATCTGCGATGAATGAGCAGCAACGGCAAGCATATCTGGACCAGATCAACTATGGCCGCATTGAGCGTGTCATTGCGTACAAAAATGTGCAATTCATCATCGAACACCAGCACGATACGCTGGAGCAGCTAACTGCATATTTGAAATCCTGCATGGAGGACATTGGACACCCGCCCGCGATGGTCGAGGTGATCGGCGGCGAGTATATTGAGTACCGTTTCGGCTCATGGCAAGCCGCGATCCGATCTTTTTATGCCGGAAAAATCACAAACATCAAAAACCCGCCACATTTTCGTGACCGCAAGATCGTTCAGGATTTATGCGAGATCGAATTGAGGCGGCTTGCAGCGAAGGACGCGGCATCTTCTGAACGGGAGGTGCAGCGATGAATCCGAGCAGAACGTATGAGGAAAATATGGCGGCGCTTAAAAAAGTTTTGACCCAACGCACCTATACGGCGCTGTCTCACAGGAACATCGAGTTTGTTCTGAAATATCAAAATGCTACGACGCAAGAGCTGGCTGCATATTTGCGGCGGCAGCAGGCGGAGCTGCGGCATATCCCCGGCAGGACAGAAATAATTGGCGGCGATTTCATTGAGCTGCGGTTCCGCGGATGGGTAAATGCGCTTGAAGCGATCGGCGTTAGCAGAGAGCTTGCGGCAAAGCGCAGTACGCCCGCGCTGGAGAAGACCATGCTCTTCCAGCAGGAATACGAACGCCAGCGGGAACAGGATATACTGGAAAAGCGGCAGAAGAAGGCTGCGAACAAAGAAAAAATGCGGCAAGAAAAGGCTGAACGGAAAGCCAAGTAAAAGCCGGCTCCTTGCCTCTCCCTTTGGGAGAGGTGGCCGAGCGCAGCGAGGACGGAGAGGGTAA
>OGFG01003738.1_pt1 | contig 10477 bp, 8 predicted proteins | sample 1570761 | NCBI WGS metagenome assembly OGFG01 (sample SAMEA2581938, study PRJEB24529) | metagenome | biome: Human gut stool | place: China | collected 2011 | reverse complement strand
ATCGGTCGCCCGCCTGCACGATAGCAAAAACGGGCGATTCATGAATCGCCCCTACGGAATAGCGGAAATGATGTACCCACCGTAGGGCGGGGGCTCGCTCCCGCCTTCAAGGCTTCCCCCTTGGGGGAAGCCTAAAACGCCCCTGCAAAAGAATCATACAAAAAAGCCTTCCCGCGTGGGAAGGCTTTTTGCATATCAACCTATCTATGTATTTACCCCTGTTTCTCGGGGGTGGCAGCCGCGGTTTCGGGCATCGGCTCGTTTTTGTAGGTGAGGCGCAGCGTGATCGGTGTGATGAAACTGGTAACGATAATCAGAATCAGAATAAACGGCATAATCGAGGAGTCGATGATCCCGCTCTCCACGCCCTTTTGCGCACAGACGAGCGCAACCTCGGCGCGCGCCATCATGCCGATGCCGATGCGCAGACCGTCGAGCGGCTTGTAGCCGCAGAGCATCGCCATCCCGCCGCAGCCGATGACTTTGCCCACGATGCCCGCGAGAATAAAGCAGATGCCAAACAGCATCATCGTCTCGCTGATGCCGTCAAAGGTGATCGTCAGCCCGATGTTGGCGAAGAAGACCGGCGTGAAAATCATGTAGCTCATGACATCCGACTTGCGCTCGATGTAGCTGCGGTCGGGATTGCGCGCCAGCACAATGCCGGCGACAAACGCGCCCGTAATGTCCGCCACGCCGAAGAATTTCTCCGAGGCGTAGGCAAAGAAGAAGCAGAGCGCCAGGCTGAGGATCGGAATCATGCGGTGGTGCGGATAGCGACGGTCGAGGAGGTCAAACAGCTTGTTGAGCACAATGCCGAGCGGGATGGCGCAGACAAAGAAGAGCACGATCCTGCCCACCACCAGCATCGGCGAGGTGACAACCGCCGCCGTGTTCTGCATCGCGATGACAAAGGAGAGCACAACCACGCCGATGATGTCGTCCAGCACCGCCGCCGTCACGATGGTGCTGCCCACCTTGGAGGAGATGCGTCCCATTTCGCGCAGGGTCGTCACCGTGACGCTGACCGAGGTCGCCGTCAGAATCGTGCCGTAGAACAGGCAGGAGACCATTGCGTCGTGCGTCAGGTTGGCAAAGCCGCCGTGGAACAGCACCGCCGCGACAAAGCCGAGCCCCATCGGCACGGCGACGCCCGCCATCGTGATGATCACCGCGCCCACGCCGACATCGCGCAGTTGTTTGACATCGGTCTCAAGCCCGGTTTCAAACATGATGAGGATAACGCCGATTTTGGCGAGGAAGCCGAGACCGTCCAGCGCGGTCGCGTCGAGGATGGTCTGCCCGGGGATGTAGCGGATCAGGCTCATGAGCAGACCCGTCACAAGCAGCCCGACAACCGTCGGCAGATTGAATTTGGTGCACGCCTTTGCCAGCAGCTTGGACACGATCAGGATGATGGCAAGCGGCAGCAGCATATTGTAGTATTCCATGCGAATTCCTTCTTTAATTCTGTACTTTTCAAAGCAACATTTTTTATTTTATCACAAGTGCCGTGCCGCGTCAAGCTGTTTTATAAAGATTTCACGCAGAGAGGGCAGGCGTTCTGCCGGGGTTACACAACGGCGAGCGGCGCGAGCGTTTTCACCGCATCCTCGGTGAGCCGCACCGCATGCTCCGCAAGGGCGTCGCCCCCCGCCGCGCACGGCGTGCCGTATTCGGCGAGGAAGTCCAGCGCATGCGGGTGTTCGCCGCCGCGCGCCGCCTTCAGTGAGAGAAACAGCCTGCCGTCGTCGCCGAGGTACGCGGCGGACGCGCCGGCGAAGCCCTGCGCGGCGAGGAGGCGGCAGACCCGCGCAAGGTCGGAGACCGTCGCAAAGGCGTAGAGCAGGCGGCGCGTGCCGCCCGTTTCCGCGCAGCTGACAAACAGTTCACAGCCGCCGCCCCTCCCGCGGAAAATTTGGATGCAGATTTTGTCCTGCGCCTCGGCAAAGCCGAGCGGCGCGCCTGCCGCGTCGAGGATGTCCCGCACAACGCGCCGCGCCTCGGCGCCGCCGCCGTCGGACAGCGCCGTGTCCAGTGCGTAGAGCGCCATGTCTTCTTCGGTCAGCATCACCTTGAGTTTGCCTTCGCCGATATGAATCAGTTCCATTGCGTGTCCCCCGTATGTAAAGATGAGAAGCAGAATCTACTATCCATTATAGCGGAAAACCGAAAAACGGCTACCCCTAAAAAAGAGGAAGCCGTGGAAGAGAGCGGCAGTTCGGGGGCGAAATTGCCGGGAAGTGCTATTTCCGGCGGATTTTTGCGTAAGCTGCCTTCGCCTCCAAGCCTTCCCCCAAGGGGGAAGCCTAAGGCACGCACCAACTCTGTAGGGGCGATTCGTGAATCGCCCGCTCTCGCCGTAGCAAAAACGGGCGACCAATGGTCGCCCCTACGGAATAGCGGAAACTGTGCGCATATCATTTTACCCCCTCTCAAAGTCCTTTGAAAGGGGTATGGGGGAAACTTTCGTACACGAAAGTTTCCCCCATACATTCCCATTCTATCTTATACCAACTTAATCTTCTGCCAGCCGCCGAGCGTCTCCTCGGTGAAGGCGCCGTCGTCGTCGTTTTGGAAGACCGCATCAATCTCGACCGTGTCGGAACGCCCGAGCAACTCACGCGGCAGCGAGAAGACAGTGACCGCGCCGTTGTCGCTGCCTGCCCAGGTGTCAGGCTCGCCGCAGAGCACCGTCTCGGCGGTCGCACCGAAATCGGCGTTCGGCGCGTCGCAGAGCGCATACCAAGCCTTGCCGCCGAGGTTTGCCCCCAGCGTGTAGACCTTGCGCCCGATGCGCAGCTTCAGCTCAATGCCGTCGCCCGCCGTCAGATAGCGGTCGAGACGATCCACGCGCAGGTAGAACCGGTCGCGGTCGTGCGCCGCGCGGATGGCGCACTGTGCCTGCGATGCCGCGCCAATGAAGAGCGCGTCGGTGTTGCCCACAAAGTCGGGCGTCAACTCGCACGCGTCAATGCGGTGGTTGAGATACAGCCGCGCCAGCATCAGGTCGTTGTCGATGTAGAGCAGCTTGTTGTCCGCCCCGCGCAGCTCGCGGATGTTGGGGTACGCCGCGATGATGCAGTGCGGCGTGTCCACCGAGAGCGAACCCCAGTAGCCCCATCTGCCGCCGAAGGTGGTCAGCGGTTCGTCCACGCGGTAGTTCTTGCCGTGCTCGTCGCCGTAGAGAATCGTCTGCCTGCCCTCGCAGTTGAAGGAGAGCAGCGTCTCGCCGCTCGGCAGATGCGCGATGTACGGCCCCGCACCCTTGGTGAAGGCAAACATCTTGTCGGCGGGGCCTGCCTCGTCGATGCCGAGCGGGCGCGCCCAGTTGTCGTGCGAGACCGCCGCCGTCACGCGGAAGCGGTAGTCGCCGCAGTCGGATTCGCAGGAGAAGGCGATGTCGCCGTTACCCAGCTCGACCGCCGTCGCCATCTGGTCGGTGAAGCACTTCGTGCCGCCGGCGGTCGTGCAGATGTAGCTCTGCGACACGCGGTGCGCCGCGTAGGGCGCGTCTTTGACGTCCGGCGTCCAGGTCTCGCCGTTGTCATACGAGCGGATGATGGCAGAGCCGCTCGAGGTCTTGATCAGGCTGTCGGCGAGCAGGGATGGGTCTTCGTAGAACTTCGGCGCGGTGTGCGAGAAGTAAATCTGCACTTCGCCGCTCGAAAGCACGAGGATGTACGGCTCCCAGCAGCGGCCGACATAGACGACCTTCTCTTTGTCAAAGGTCTTGCCGCCGTCGTGCGAACGCAGGGTCATGAGGCCGCAGTTCTTCGCGTCCTTGGAGTAGCCCTTGGCATAGCGCCACTGGCAGACCACCAGCAGGTCGCCGTTCGGCAGCACGGCCGCGTCCGGCGTGGCGTAGACAAAGCGGTCTTCTTCGCCGTCGCGCAGCACATCGTGCCCGGCGAGCAGCGCCACGCGGGGCGTGAAATGGCGCAGGTCGGCGCTGTGCGACGCATAGATGCTGCCGCCGAGGCGCATGTCCATGTGCACGAGGAAGTAGCTGCCGTTGGGCAGCTTTTTGACGCGCGGGTAGTAAACCTTGCGCGAGATGGCGGGGTTGGATTTGCCGTCGAGGGTGACAGTGTCGCGGAAAGAGGGCGCGAGGCGGTAGGCCGCGCATTCGCCCGCGTGCGAGTCGGTCACGGGGGCGGCGGTGTTGAGGTCGCGGATGGATACAGGCTTCATTTCGGATTCCTTTCGCGGTAGTCTTTTTCTTTATTGTAGCAAGCCGGGCGAAGAATAGCAAGCGTATTTTGCAGAGAAAAATCCCGCGCAATTTGGACTGCGCGGGATTTTGGCTCCCTTGTGCAAGGGGTGAGGTGTACGAGACGCATCGCGCCTCTTAGGCTTCCCTTGGGGGGGAGCTGTACGAGACGCGAAGCGTCTCGCGGAGTTTTTCTTCGTCGGCTGAACACCGACGATTTCGCGTTGCGAAACCGAAAAACATCCTGAGCGCGAGCGCCTGATGAGGGATTGATGAAAGTAAAGCCTCGCACCATGCTGTGCCGGCTGCCTGCATGCCCTCATCCGTCGCCCGTGATGTTTCCCGCAAGGGAAACTCATTCGGAACGCAGCGCGTTCCGGGACACACTTCCCCAATGGGGAAGGCTAAGATGCGATGTTGCCGCATGACGGCGCACACCGTTTCCATCATTCTGTAGGGGCGATTCACGAATCGCCCGATTTTGCCGTAGTGGGAGCGGGCGATTCGTAAATCGCCCCTACAAAGTTTGTGCGTCATTTTGGCTCCCCTGTGCAAGGGGAGCTGGCGTGGAACACGCCTGAGGGGGTGTACCTTTGCCATGTAACAATCCCTCCGCCGCCGCTCGGCGGCACCTCCCTTTACACAAGGGAGGCGAAAATAGATTGCGCAAAAAACGGGCGACGGGTGGTCGCCCTTACGGTGAGATATTATTTTTGTCCAAGCAGCGCATCCGGAAATACGGCAGCGTGAATCAACTCGGCAGGGTCTACCGCCAGCGCATCCGCAATGCTGTAAAAGGCGTCCAAGGTGAAATTCTTCGTGATGCCGGGCGCTTCAATCAGACTGATGAGCGAACGGCTGAGCCCGGCTTTCTCGGCAAGCTGTTCCTGCGACATCCCGCGAATCTTGCGCAGCGATGCAATCGCAATGCCGAGCTGAACCAGCCGGTCACGGTTCTTGAAGGTCACATCCATCGTCTCTCCCCTGCCTTTCACTATAAATTATAGCCTTCGGGCAGTGTTTCATCCGCTTATACATATATGCACTTGCTTATTTTATTAAGCAGATGTATAATAACAGATGTAATCGTGTAAATTTATAAGCAAATTGGGGTGTGCAGGATGGAGAGACCGTTTCGCGTGAGTCTGATCGGCGACGATGCCGCGCCGCAGAGGTGGGCGGTGTTTTGCGCGGTGGCAAAAGCGGCGGGGCGCAGTCTTTTTTACAAGGAGCGCGTGGATTTTTTGCTCGGCGGGGACGCCGCCTTTATCCGCGTTGCCGCCGCGGCGGTGCGCTGTGCAAACGAAGCGCGTCCGAGCACGACGGCGCGGTTGCTGCTGTTTCTGCCCGCAAAGGTCGAGCCGGACGATGACTGCCCGTTTGACGGCATCGAGCGCATTCCGCCCGCGCCGGGCGGTGCGCGCCCCGAACATTTGCGCGAGGCGGTTGACCGCGCCGACGCCTGCCTCTTTTGCGTGGCGGCGCAGGCGGGCGACGCCCACGCGGCGCTGTGCTATGCCGCCGCGGCGCAAAAGCCGTGCCGCAACCTGGCGGATGATTTTTTGCCGTGAGGATAAAAAATCGTCTTTCCGTTTGGAAAGACGATTCCGGATTTTAAGTGACATATGGAAAGCTCCGGCAAAACCGCAGTCAAATCAATGTAACCATTGTAGGGACCGGCGTCCGGGGCGGTCCGTAAGCCTTCCCCCAAGGGGGAAGCCAAAGAGGCGCACAAACCATGCCTCCCTTGTGCAAAGGGAGGTGTCATGCGTAGCATGACGGAGGGATTGTTACAGAGCAAAAAAGATTGAAAAAGTACGGAACAACCCCTCAGTCACCTATCGGTGACGGCTCCCCTTGCACAGGGGAGCCGAATCACGCACACCCCGCAGGGCGCCGACCCCTACCGGGTTTGTGCGTGCTTTGTCCCCCTACGCCGCTTTTTCTTTTTTCAAAATATACTTCACCGTCGGAACGGCGAGGACGAGGTCGGCTGCGATCCACGCGCCGGGGTCGCCGAAGCAGACGGCGGCAAACGCCGCATTCGACGCAGTGCTGTCAACCGGCGCACCGCCCACAAGCGCGGGCAGGAATGCGCAAATCAGCATGCGCGCGACCAGCTCCGCAATCCCTGCGCCGAGCACATAGCCGGGGCGGGAAATGCCCTGCACGGCGTTGCGCATGACGAAGAGCGCGCCGAGCATCACGAACAGCGAAAGATCCACAAGCATATAGGTGCCCCCGAACCGGAGCGATTCTGCGGTGATTTTGTCCGCGCTGAGGAAAATGTGCTGATACGCGCCGCCGAGCATGAGCAGCCCGCCGCCGAGCAGCACGGCTGCGGTGAGGATCAGCATCATGCCGAATGTCTGCAGCGTGCCGCGGCGGATGCGCGCGCGGTCGCCGCGCCCGAAATTCTGTGCGTTGTAGCCGAGCAGACCCGAGCCGAGCCCATTGTAGGCGGTCATGAGGAAGTTGAGCAGCTTGTTCGCCGCGCCGAACCCATTCTGCGCGGGCGTGCCCGCCACCATTTCGCCCGTGGCGGTGAGGTCAAACTGCACCACCGCACCCTGCATCACAATGATGCCGACGGCGAGAATCGAAAACTGCAGCCCCAGCGGCACGCCCTGCCTGATATGCGAAAACAGTGCGGGCATCGGCACGCGCCAGTCCTCGCGCGCAGGGCGCAGCGCGGGATACTTCCACAGCGTGTAGACGGCGCAGCCGACCAGGCTGAGCAGCTGGGCGGTGACGGTGGCGATTGCCGCCCCGGCAGGCCCCATGTGCAGCGGCACGAGGAAGAGCAGGTCAAGCCCCACATTCAGCGCGGTGGATACCGCGAGGAAGAGCAGGGGCGTGAATGAGTCGCCGAAGGCGCGCAGGATGCCGCAGATGAGGTTGTAGCCAATCTGCGCCGCCGTGCCGATGAAGATGATGAGGCAGTAGGTGTATGCCGCGGTGTAGACCTCGCCGTGCGCCGGGGTGACATGAATCAGCGCGAGCAGCTGCGGCAGCAGCGCAACGGACAGCGCCGTGAGAAATGCGGAGATGCCGAGCGACAGCTCGATCTGCGCGGCAAACGAGCGACGCACGCCGTGCATGTCGCGGCTGCCCACGCAGTTGGCGGTGATGACGCTGAAGCCCGCCGTGCAGCCAAAGGCAAATTGCAGAAAGATGAAGGTGAGCGGCATCGTGTCGTTGACGCCCGCCACCTGCTCGGCGGTGAGCACCTGCCCGCAGATGATGGCGTCGGTCAGGGTATAAATCTGCTGCAGATAGTACGAGAGAATAATCGGCGCAGCATAGAGCAGAATCACGCGCCATGGCGCGCCGCGCGTCAGATCCACCGGGCGCGAGAAGGCGGCAAACGCCGCGCCGCGCCTGCGTTTGTCCGATGTTTTTTGCCGCACGGATGTCACCTCCGAAAGAGAGCTTTTGAAAACAGAATCATTATATTCGGATTTTGCAAAAATGCAAGAGGAAAATAGAAAAATGCAAGCATTCGATAGAAAAATAAAAAAAGTTTTGAAAAATCAAAATTTGCTGTTGCATTTTCGTTTTGGGTGTGCTATAATAAATCCACGCGACAAACGGAGGCATAGCTCAGCTGGTTAGAGTACTTGCTTGACATGCAAGGGGTCACTGGTTCGATTCCAGTTGTCTCCACCACGCAAAAGACCACCCAACAGGGTGGTCTTTTTTGCGTGGCGAAGGTTTTTGCGTCGGAATCGACCGGAATGCACACAGCAGTCCGCACTATGGCACCAGCGGTGCGCGGCGCGACATGGTTGTGGTGAACTCATAGAGTTCGCCGACATGGTAGCTGATGACATAATATAACGGTTCTCCGCTTTCCAGATGCATCAGCGACGTCATCTTCAGAAGCGCGTCCGCCCCCTTGAGATGCAGCACCTTCTGATAGAACGGCTCTGCCGTTACGGCCTCCACCTTCAGGTTCATGCGGTCCATTTTCAGATTGTATTTTTTCTCATACAGCTCGTAAAGCGAGGTGTCGTTGAGCAGCATTGTATGCAGGTTCGGGCAGAATTTCTGCCGCACATAGTCAATTTCATACGACATCGGCACACCGCTTGCCAGACGCACACGGCTGATCCGGTAGACGCGCTCGCCCTCTTCCGGCCGCAGGACCGCGCCGACGCTGCCGGGCAGCTCGCTCAGGATCTCGATGGACTGAATCTCGGAGGAAGGCTCTTTGCCGAGGCGGCGCATCTGCTCGGAAAAGCTCTCGTGAATACGCGTCTGCATGTACTCCGCCTTCGGCGCTTTGACAAAGGTGCCGCGCGACACTTTGCGTGTGATCAGATCCTGTGCCTCCAGCAGGGAAAGCGCCTTGCGGATGGTCTCCCGGCTGACGGCGTAAGCCTTGACCAGCTCGACCTCGGTCGGCAGCTTGGCGCCGGGCTCGAGTCTCCCGTCGTGGATCCGATCCGCAAGGTCGGCGTAAATCCGCATATATGCATAGTTGTGTGCCATCTCGGTCGCCCCATTCATCAAACTATCCTTTCCATTATAACGCATTTTTGCAAAAAGTCAACCGCATTGCGAAAAAAGGACCGGGAGATGCCTCCCGGTCCTTCGTCTCTGTCACATCGCCAGAAACTCTCTGACGGCATCCTGCGCCGCTTTTTTAACCATATTGTCGATCGAGGTACCGATGACGAGAATGTTGACCTTGGTGTCCTTGAACGCACGGAAGTTGGTCGCATTGATACCGCCCTCGGCCAGCGTCGGCACACTGACGCTCTCAACCAGTGCGCACAGGCGCTCCTTGACCTCGGGATGGATCTCGCCCGCAGCAACGCCCTCATAGCTCATGCCGGTCATCAGGCCGATCATGTCGGTGCCGACCTCCTGCATCATCTTTGCGGTCTTTGCGACCTCCTCCGGCGTCTCGGCGGGCAGGCCGAACGTATGCAGGTCGGATGCCTTGCCGATATACGCATCGACGAGGAGACCGTATTTATGCGCCATCGTGACAAGCTCCTCCAGATCCTCGATCGAGGATTTGTGCGTGTGCAGACCGTCCGCACCCGCAAGCGCCATCATCTGAAAGTCCGCCTCCGTGAGCGGCAAGGGAACGATCTCGGTGAAGCCGCCGGGAATGGCGACCGTGATGTAGGTGTCCTTCGGGCAGACTGCGCGGACGCCGCGCGTGACTTCCGCCATCTGCTCCATCGTGATCTCGTGGCGCACCTGCTCTGACGCGTGCATGGCGACCACGCCCTTGTGGCCTCTTGCCAGCGCAACCCCGGGATGGTTCGGCTCCAGCATCTTGACGCCGGCCTCGCAGACGGCTCTCGCCATGCGCGCATCGTCACCGGTCATGCCGGTGCTGAGAATGGTGTGTCCGCCGCCGAGCTCAAGGGCGTGTGTAACCTTCGCGCGGGCAATTTCCATCCGCTTCTTCATGTCGTTACGAATCATCATTTAAAAAACCTCTTTTCTTTTTTCTTTTTTGGGATGCCCGATCGTGTGACCGGTCAGAGCGTCACCTTATTTTTTTCGATTTTATTGGCGATTGCGGTGAGCGCAAAGGCCAGGCCCATGCCCACGACCATGCAGATCGCAAAGTAGATGCCCTTTCCGGGGTTGGCGAGGAAAGGCGCCGAGAAGCAGGGAACGTATGCCGTGCCCTTGACATCGAACAGGCCGACCAGCATGCCGGAGACCGTCGAGGTCAGCAGCGCGCTGCCGAAGACCAGCTTGCTCGAGAACATGTAGGGATATGCCGCCTCAACAAACGTGCCGAAGCCGATGTTGATCAGGAATCCGGGCAGTGCCGCGCTGGCATCGCTCTTCTGCCGCGGGAAAATGACGTTGGCGAGCGTGATGCCCGCGGAGACCATGACGAGACAGGCCATGTCGATGGCGCCGAGGAAGCTGAAGCCGGTGGACTCCATTTCAAGCAGCACGATCGGGAGGATCGCCGCATGGTACACACCGCCGAGGAGAGCCGGCCAGATCAGGAGACCTGCGACCGCACCCGCGAGAATGGGACTGAAACTAAGCGCCGCGCTGATGAGATTGTTGATGCCGTTGCCGAGCCAGAGCGCCACGGGCGCCAGCGCATACATACCGACAAGCCCTGCCACAAGACCGCCGAGGCCGCCTGCCGCAATGTTTGCCGTCGTCCCGGGAACGCGCCATCTGAAGCAGAGAATCGCAATGTAGTAGGACACGATGCCTGCCAGAATACCGGCTGCAAGGCCGCCGATGAGGCCGCCGCCCCCGATGGGCACCACG
>OGFG01003725.1_pt1 | contig 10509 bp, 5 predicted proteins | sample 1570761 | NCBI WGS metagenome assembly OGFG01 (sample SAMEA2581938, study PRJEB24529) | metagenome | biome: Human gut stool | place: China | collected 2011 | reverse complement strand
TACCCCCAAAAACAATCTTTTTAGTCTCATAGTTACATCTGTTTTATTGTTGTTATATAATTAGCTTCTTATTTTTCCGACGCATTGCTCACCACCTGCGGACGAATAATGTCACCGCCGATAGAGACAACTCCCCGGTCCGAAATGGCAAAATCCTTGATATACGAAGTGCGCGGCTGTACTTTCGTGGAACTCCAATGTGCATGGAAGATGTATTTCCAGCTACCGTCCTTGCAAAGAAAAGGTACTCCGTGACCGGTACCCATCAATTCGTCTACACGTTGCAGAATGGGGTTTCCCACGTATTTCGTCCAAGGTCCCATCGGGCTGTCCGAGGTGGCGTAACCCACTCCGTAGTTCTTGCTTTCAAAGTGATTTGCCGAGTAAATCAGATAATAGATGCCGTTCTTCTTCAGAACAGAGGGACCTTCTGCCACCTTGGCGGGCTTGTCCTGCGAGAGCTCCCACGGCTCTTCCGCCTTGATGCACTCCGTCAGCGTTTCCTGCTTGATGCCAGTCAAATCATCGTTCATCTCTGCCACCCAAATGACGTTGCCATCTGTAAAGCGCACGAAATAAAGGTAAGGCGTGCCGTCATCATCAATGAACAGAGAGGTATCGATGCTCTTCTCACCCCATATCGGCTGCTTCACCTCCTGACGGAACGGCCCTTGGGGCACATCTGCCGTTGCCACGCAGATATGTTCCTCGGTGGAATAAAACAAGTAGAATTTATTTTTAGACTTGATATAGTACACCTCCGGTGCCCAAAATCCCCACGTACCGTAGGAATTGGCAGCCGACAGTGCCTGCCCCTCACGCGTCCAGTTTTTCAAGTCGTCGGAAGAGAAGCAGGCAAAGCCCTCTCCTTCCACCGTACCGCCGGTGCCGTAGGCATAATACTTGCCTTCGTAAAGCATTACGTAAGGGTCGGCAATGGGCAGATGGTCGGACTCTACAACCAGCTTTTCCTTGCACCCTGCAAAACAAAGACAAAGCAATAGCAGCAATATATAATTCTTCTTCATGTTTATATCTTATAAAGTATCCTATTTAGAAACTGCTTTGATTTTCTAAATTATTATCTTGTATTAAATGATAATTATAAAGATTTCGTTTAAAATGATAACGATGTCTTGGTAATGGCAACGGGTCCTGCAAACGCAATTCCCAAGCCAACAATTTTGTCAGCAACTCGCTCTGCTTATCTATCAACTTGGGATTTCCAAATAAATTATTAATTTCATACGGATCTTTCTTCAAATTGTACAGTTCCCCTTTTCCATAACTATTCATAATCAGTTTCCAGTCACCCATACGTACCATTCGAGAGGTTCCACTTTGAGTCCATGTATTCAGTTCGTCAAAATGAGCCACCTTATTGGGTCCCAGCGCACCTTCCTGCTCAAAAGTCAAGCTATCGTCCAAAGGAACATCTTCTCCGCCAAAACCTAACTGTACAACAACGCTTGAAAACTCTTCTTTCGGATATTCTTTACCCGTCAACATAGGCCATAAACTCCGTCCCTGAACACCTACCGGTATTGAATCACCTATCGCAGTACAGAAAGTAGGGAAAAGATCGGCCAACGAAACATGCGCATCTATAGCTTTAGGCTGCTTCTTTATCTGATAGCCTGCCCAAACCATCGGTATTCTGGTTAGAGACTCAGACAAGCCTACTCCCTTACGAATTAGTCCGTATTCACCACAATAATCTCCATGATCGGACAGAACAACGATGATAGTTTTCTCGAATAGTCCCTTTTCCTTCAGATCCTCAACCAAGCGTTTGATCTGATCATCAATGAGACGAATCATCCCCATATAATTTCCACGTAACCGAGGCAGGTCTCTTTCAAGATTAGGACAAGAAGCGTCTTCCAGTTCCGCCAGAATCTGATACTTTTCTCCCTTCTTCAATACATCCTTCCGTGAAGTCTTCACAGCCGGAATCTTATCCGGTGCAAACATTGAATAATAAGGTTCACAAACCTGATACGGATTATGCGGTTCAGGGAATGAAATCCATACAAAGAACGGATTGTCCTTCTGGCTATCTATCCATTCTATAGCCTCATCCACAATTCTCGTAGGTTGCTGATCTTTCAAAGGTATAGGCGAAGGTTCCAGATACTGCCCGACTGCCTCTTTAAAGAATTTGGAAATAGCACGCTCTCCTTCCGTCACCGGCTTATTCTTCCCCCAGTGAGAATATTCAGACCAAAAATCCATATCCTTTGAGTTCAGATAAGCATGATTCTTACCTACTAAAGCAGTTTTATAATGATTCTCCTTCAGAACGGTTACCAAGTCTTTCGCATAATTAATGTCACGCACATTGTGATTGGTACGTACATGAGTTGCAGTTGGAAAACGGCCGGTAAACATGGAACAACGTGCAGGAGTACTGGCCGGCATAACCGTATACGCTTTATCGAACCAAGCGTTCTGATGTGCCAATTCATCGACAAATGGAGTAATATCCATAGGAAAACCTTCACGTCCACACAAATCGGCACGTTGCTGGTCCGTCATTATCACTACGATATTAGGTTTATCTGTCTGTGCAAACAAAGACAAACCTATTCCCTGGAGAACGATTCCTGAGAAAAGATGTTTTCTAAAATTCATAACTATCTGATTTTAATTAATAACCATATAAAAAACGACACATACTCCATAACCCCTATAAAGAGATTATGAAGTATGCAGAGACTCAATCACATCAATCCCAACCCGGATTCTGCACCATATTAGGATTCATTTGCATTTCTCTCGCCGGTATCGGAAGACTCCAGTAATGATCTCCTCCCCAGGCATAATTATTAGTTCTGGTTCCCCATATCTGAGTCATACCATTCATCTTGCCTTCTTTGTCCTTATAGAACTTCAGATCTTTCCAGGTTCTCCAGCGAATCTCATCGAAATAAATCACGTCTTCACCTATTAATTCCCAATGGCGTTCGTTCATGATACGCTGGTGCATATCTGTTTTTCCTGTAACCTGAGTAAATTCGTTGGTTCCCAGTAATTGGGCACCTGCCCTTTCGCGCACCTCATTCACTTTGCTTATGGCTCCGGGAAGATCATTCAACTCATTCAATGCCTCCGCCCAATTCAACAGAACATCCGCATAACGGATAAACGGCAAATCCAATTCAGAATATATATTCGGCAACTCTAATCCTTCACCCACAAACTTACGATTTAAGTAATAGAACTTCAAACTTGTATCTGTTTTCAAATCCCCATATGTGGTATAAGAACGGAAAGGATAACGCATCACATACTCTTTAGGAGTTCCTTCAACCCCACCAAGAAAAGAGGCATAAGGGGTTATAACGGACATTGCCATTCTCGGATCACGGTTTTCATAGGCTTTTTTAATCCTCTCCTCGTTACCGGAAGCATCATATTTGGACATATCAGCCCCCGCAGCTACTGCGTTCTTTCTTTCAGTCTCCGTGATATTATTCCGCAGGAAATACACCATACGCTTATCAATGCCCATATCATTATATCCGGGGATAATGTCATCCCAATTGAACTTACTACCGTCTCTATTTTCGTAAGACTCGGCAAACTGCGGGTTTATAATATAATTATTCCATCCCAATCCATTGCCTGAAGGGTCAGGCGGCAAGCATCTGTTACCGAAACCTCTGTTCTTCTTTTGCGTATAATCTGGATGATCCAGACATTGCAAAGAGAATATCATTTCATCGCAACGCTCATTTTCCACCTTAAACAGTTTCTTGTATGACTCCTCACCCGCACCTTTATAAAGCGTGTATCCACAATCCTTTACTGCCTGAAAATCATCAGCCGCCTTTTTCCATTCTTTCATCCACAGATATACCTTGCCTCTTAAAGCATAGGCTGCACCTTTTGTAATATGCCCGTAATTGGCATCATCCGAACTGTATTTATCCGGCAAATCCGGATTATTGATACAGGAAGTCAGATCATCCACTATATATCCCCAGACTTCATCCTGAGTGGAACGTGCCAGTTTTGCCTCATCAATATCCTTAATCGGATTTTTATAGTAAGGAACTCCATTATACAAGATATTCAGCCTGTAATACCACCAGCAACGCAGAAACATACATTCTGAAATATAGCGGCTTCTTTTAGTCTCATCAAATCCCTCGACCGTGGGCAGATTGCCAATCACATCATTTGCCTTGATAATTCCCTTATAGAATCTTTGCCAGGGAGCAGAACTCCCCTTAACAGAGCTCGGAGAATTTGTCGCAAATAAGAAATTGAAAGTAGGAGCTATACCTATACCGTAATCCATAGTACTGGACCATATATCAAACCATCCATTGGCAACATCGCTATAATCCACATACAGTTGATTATACACACCCGCTATCGTCTGTTCCGCCAAGGTAGGAGTCGACCATACATTCCCTTCCGCCGGCTTTCCATTGGGTGACAAATCCATATCTACGCAACCTGCGGTTGACATTCCCACAAGGACCACTGCGGCCATCGTTTTCATCAGATTTCTTCCTTTGTTTATATTTATCTTGTTCATACCATTTAATTTTAGAAAGTAACATTTACACCAAAAGCATATTGTCTCATAGGAGCATAGCCCACTCCACTCATCATTTCAGGATCAATACCTTTGAACTTAGTAATCGTCAACAGATTCTCTCCCGAAACATAAACACGCACATTTTGCATACACACCTTCTGTACCCAATCTTTGGGGAGCGTGTAGCCGACTGTCAGATTCTTCAGTTTCAGATAATTGCCATTATGTAGAATATGCTGGCCGGAAACACTTACCTGAGCTGCTTTATCCATGGTGAGACGGGGATTTGCCGAAGTAAGATTTGTCCGCGGGTCATTCGGATTCTCAGGATCGTAAAAGTAATGGTCATAAGCTACATCTTTACCTATTCCATACCCAAACCAGGTTATACTACTATTCTCACCAGACTGATACCAGTTGATTTTGAATCCGGCAGCACCAGCCCAATTCATAGAGAAGTCAATGCCTTTCCATGACAGGTTTGTCTGGAAGCCGAAGTAATACTTCGGTGTTTTAGAATAACCCTGGAAATCCTTGTCATCGTCGTCACCATAAATGCCATCTCCATCCAAGTCTGCATAAATGATATCACCATACCAGATATTACTCTTGCCGATTCCCTGTTTCGGATAGAACTTATATCCGGCATTCGTCATGGCCTGCAACCATTTCATATCATCTTCCGTACGGATCATTCCGTCAGAAGGCCCTCCTTTCGGATTTACCGTACCGTCGGCATTAAAATAGTTTCTATTGCCTTTATATACGTTCAGCACATAAAATTCATTGATCATGTGCCCTTCCAAAACACGCTGCAAGTCTCCTGTTGAAACCTCACCCAAATTGGTATAATAAGTGGAACTACCATCCGCATTCTGCTGCCATCCGCGGACAAGTTCTCCTTTGTATTTGGTTACTTCATTCTTGTTGTAAGAGAAGTTTCCGGATATGCCGTACGAGACAGAACCGATCCGATCATTCCAACCTAAGGTTATTTCAAGTCCCTTATTAGTAACCTCTGCAATATTCTGTCGGGGAGAACTGAACCCAGACAAAGTAGGTGACAAAGTGGGATTATACAAGATACCGTCCGTCAACTTATTATAAACCTCCACTGTTCCACTCAAACGGTTTTTCAGCATAGAGAAGTCGATACCCAGGTTGGTAACCGTAGTTGTCTCCCATTCCAAGTTATAGTTGGAAAAACTTCCCATGCCCAGTCCAGGAACCTCCTTGTTGCCAAAAGCATAATGGGGAGCCGTAGCATAAACAGCCTGCCATTCATAGTTACCGATTGAGTTATTTCCGAGTCGTCCCCAGGAAACACGTAGTTTCAGGTTGTCGAGCCAATTCAGCTTCTTCATGAATTTCTCTTCCGACAAACGCCACCCTGCCGAAAAGGATGGGAATATACCCCAGCGGTTCTCCGGAGAAAAACGGGAGGAACCGTCATAACGGACATTCGCCTCAAATAAGTAACGGGAATCATACGTATAAGTAACACGACCAAAGATAGAACGGGATGAAAACTCTGTAGTGCTTCCATCAATATAATCAGGCTCCGTCAATGCGTCAAAGTCTGTAAGGCTGGTATCAAGCATTCCTTTCTTACTAATGTCGGTAGTACGTGCCCATTTGCGGAATTCCTCATAGCCCACTAAGGCTGCCACATCGTGTTTACCTTTGAAAATCTGTCCCCAGTTTAAGGTGGTAGTATTTTTCCAGCTCTGATTTCCATCAATATAATATTTCACAGGGTACTCCGCAAGCAATTCGGAAGTAGGAGGAACATTCATAGTTTCTCCACGTTGGAATGAAAATCTTTCCTGATAATCGGAATAATGCCACAGATTCTCTTGCCGATAATGATCGTAGTAGAAGTTAGAAGTCAAATGGAAGTTCTTAAGGAAATCAATCTTAATATAAGGATTCACAAAGAATTTCGTTGTTTTATAAGAGCCTCCCGCACTATTCAGATAATAAACCGGATTGTTGACTACCGGATCTTCTTCGAGGGCTTCGGGAGCTCCATATTTCCCATCGTAATACGGATAGGTTCCCGGTGTACTTTTCTGCATTTGCAAACCATTCAAATCATCAACATTATTTCTTTCCTGATCTACATGATAACCCCATGCATTCAGCCCCACAGCCAAGAAACTGGCAACCTGTGATTCCAGATTACTGCGCATATAATATTTCTTCATTCCTGAATTCACCACCAAACCGGGGTTATCCACATACGTAGCATTCAGGCTATACCGGGTTCTCTTTTCCGCACCGGTAAGCGTAATAGAATGTTCCTGCATCAATTTCGGATTATACACCTCATCATACCAGTCCGTATTCGGATAGGCCACATAATTCGGATAGCCCGATTCGGATATTCCATTCGGATTACTGGCCGCTGCACGCCACGTATCAATGGTAGTTTGGCTAAACACCTGTGCCTGCCCTGCATTGTCCGAAGCCTCATTGATAAATTCCATGTAGTCGGCATAGTTTGAAACCATACGGATCAGATTAGCCGGTGTATTATAGGAGAATTTTCCTGAATAGGTCACGTTGATTTTCCCGTCCGTACCTTTCTTGGTAGTCAATAGAATAACACCATTAGCACCACGGTTACCATAAATAGCACACGAAGCGGCATCTTTCAGGATGGAGATAGAAGCGATATCATTAGGATTGACATTATTCAGCGACATTTCCATTCCATCAACCAGCACCAATGGTGCAGAATCATTTAAAGTACCTGTACCGCGAATACGCAGAGTAGATGATTCCGAGTTGGGCTTACTGGATGTCTGCATCACATTCAATCCGGCCACCATACCCGATAAAGTAGAAGCAAGCGTAGTTACGGGACGCGACAAGGTCTTATCATCAAAATTAACCGTAGCAACAGAGCCCGTCAGATTCACTTTTTTCTGAGAGCCATAGCCCACCACTACCACTTCATCCAACAATTCGTTATCGGACATCATCCGTATATCCAAGACACTCTGATTGCCAACCACTATCGACTGGCTTTTATAGCCGATATACGATATCTCCAAGACATCTCCTGTAGCCACAGACAATGAAAACTTCCCATCAACATCGGTCACCGTACCCATAGAGGCTCCTTTAACCAGAATGCTGACACCAATAAGAGCCTCTCCGGTATCTCCGTCGATTATACGTCCTGTAATGTTCCGTTCATTTTTTGTTTGATCCACCGAAAGGATAGATACGTGCACCGTTTCATTTGCCAAAGAAGACGATCCCACCGCGTTCGCAGAAAGACTCCCCATATATATAAGCGAACACACGAGGAATTTTGTATTTACCTGCATAAGATTTAAAGTTTTAATTAAACATCATTTTTTGTTTTCCATAAAACCGGTTCTTCCTGATAGTTTCCGGATACTAACAAGCTGAATCCAGCCATTCAAAGGTAGCGCTTATGTGCAATTTCCGATAGAACGAAAAAATCATTTTATAGAATAATCGAGGCAAAAAGGTATTAGTAGCGTATCCGGCTATACCTCTGACACAGATATTGTACAAACAGGTCTTATTCTTGCATACAGAATACCCGAGATGTACTTGCTCCGTATCAAATCCGTAGTTTCTTCGTCCAGAGGTACTTCTGAGCGAAGAATGTACGGAGCAAGTACGGCTCAGATACGACTTAGATACGATTTAAATATCCCACTACTTCAGTTGAGAAGTTGTTTTAGAGATCAAGAATCAAACGCGGACGGAACTCCGCTTCCAGTATTTCCCGCTGACGGGCATCAGCTACAAATAAACCGGTCGACAAAACTTCGCCTATGGCACCATTGTCCGTAACCACCGCTACTTCTCTTTTCCCTTCCACCGGTTTTCCGTTCCGGGGATTAATAATATGTTTTCGCTCATGCGAATCATTACCGGAAGTAGTGAGGCATTCATTCTGAAGAAGCAACTCCTGTGGTTTCCGCCCGTTTAGAACAGCGCCCTGTCCAAAACCGACCTTCCATCCATCAGCCAAGGGATGATGCCCCAAAGCCAATACAGAACTGTTTCCCATATTGATCAATGCATCCTTCACTTCATAATATTGCAGCAATTTCCGTGTTTTTTCCAAAGCATATCCTTTCAGGAATCCGGAAAGGTTGATAGTCACTCCCGGTTGCAAAAAGAGAAGGGTACGCTCCTGAGGTGATAGTTGAACACTACGGATTAAATTGGGTGTATAATCAGCCGAATGAATAGTTACATCAAAACATCCAGCGGTACGGATATAGCAATCTACACAGAAAGTAAGCATATCATAAAGCTCGTGGCTGACCTGTTGCGGATGTACAGAAGCAGTCCGGTTCAAATATGCCAGTTCACTCTCTGCATCATAATAATTTGCCATCTTTTCCAAATGGTAAAGCATTTCATGGATAGCACCGACCACCAGCATCAAGGCCTCTTCGCCTTGCCTGCCGCACAGCACTATATCAACGCGTGTATGCATCGATGGAAACCAAGCATAAATCAATCCACCGTGTAAAGACGAGAATTTATAAAGATGTTGAATAACATTCGGCATTTTCAAGTCTGTGTTTCCTAAAGAAAAATGAAAGGGCAAGCCACAATTCTGCAACTCACCATTTTCAAAGACATACTATTAATTACAACTCTTTGATCTTTATATTCTTAAACCAAACTTCATCGCCATGGTCTTGCAGAAGAATGTTTCCAGACTCTGAATTACCGAAGTTAGGCCAATCTCTATACTTGCTATATGCAACCAGTGCATCCCACATCTGGTTCTGACGTGTGTATTCGATGAGCTTCACACCATTCAGCCAATGCTCTACGCGGTCACCTTTCACGATAATCGTAGCCGTATTGAAATCTTTCTTGTTGAAAGGTTTATCTGCCGGAGCAGGAATCAAATCGTAAAGTGAACCCAATGTACGGTTTCCTTTCACGCCCAATTTAGCATCAGGATGCTTATCGTCATCAAGAATCTGAAACTCGCAACCAATAGCCGAACCGGCTCCTTTATTCATATCGGGGTTTACGAAATATTTCACTCCACTGTTAGCGCCTTCAGTAATCTTGAAATCTACTTTCAGGATAAAGTTTTTGTATTGGCGGGGAGTTACGATATCGCCACCGTTAGCAGATTCAGCACCACCACTCTTCATTACTTTCAGAATACCATCTTCTATCTTCCAGCCTTTTGCGGGGAAAGTAGAAAGTTTAGCTCCTCTCCATCCATCAGTAGTCTTGCCATCCCATAATAGAGTCCATCCTTCTTTTGCTTCGTTCGGAGAAATCGTATTGGCAATCAGGTTCACTTCCGGTGCAGCTTGCGCTTCCGGTGTCTGATAGCGTTCTACGTCCGTCGTACAAATGCGGATATCTTTCCAACTAACTGTTTTACCTTCATCTGCCGCATTTCCAATGGCGTGCACTTGCAAAGCAATGAAGCCCACAGGAGTCATATCATCCCAGATATTAGCACAAGGTACTCCGTTTATCCAAGTACGAATTGAGTTACCTACAGCCTCAATACGGGCTTTATTCCATGCGTTATTCTTAAAAGCGGTTTTTGCCGACGGATTCAGCGTCAAAGGATAAAGCCAGTTTCTACGTGCCTCATCATAGATACCACCTGACCAAGCGCGTTTGGAAGGATCGATCTCAAACTGATAACCGTGTACACGACCCTTCTTATAATCTTTCTTGCTTTCACTACGAAGCTGTACTCCGGAATTTAAACCGTCATCTACCTTGAAGTCAAACTCAAGGATAAAGTCACCATAATTCTTTGTCGTTGCCAAAAAAGTATTGGGTGTTCCCATTTTAGATACACCGACAATGGCACCATCTACAATTTTATACTCGGCTTTGCCATTCAATTTCTTCCATCCTTTCAGGTTTTTCCCATTGAAAAGAGGTTCCCAATTCTGTGCGCCTAAAGAAGCGGC
>OGFG01003719.1_pt1 | contig 10520 bp, 4 predicted proteins | sample 1570761 | NCBI WGS metagenome assembly OGFG01 (sample SAMEA2581938, study PRJEB24529) | metagenome | biome: Human gut stool | place: China | collected 2011 | reverse complement strand
CGGTTAACAAAACCACTCAAGCAGTCAATAAAAAGGTGAAGGACTCAGAACACCTAACACCTTCAATGTCAAAATATAAGGAGTATTTGCCACTTCTTGAAGAAAATTGATTTACAACATTGTAACAAACAGATATTATATATGTAAAATGTTATACAAGGTAACTAATAACTAAGTCAATTATTTTAATGAATTGCACAAATTTTATTAATTTGCTGATAAAACCTTGAATATTTCAGTGTTTAGTGATATATTTATAAAGTGCAACAATTGTTTTTAGTTGTGTATCTACAGAATTATCGTCCAATATATTGATTTTTGTATCTAAATATGTTACAATAATCTTAGTTATTTTCGGTAGGCGTAGAGGAGGATAAGTATGAAAAAAGTTTATGAAACTCCAACAATAGAATATGATGATTTTGAACTTGATTCACTTGTATGCGCAAACCTCTATGGATCAAACCATAATAAAAGAAGTACGGAGTTTTATGCTATTGGTGGTGGAGGTACCGGCTTGTCAAGTTCAGATGAAAGAACAATGAAAGATGCCTACGGTTCCTTCGATAATTTGGGTTGACAGTGGTATAGTTTATCAGTATTTTTGCAGACCTCTTATGAGGTCTGTTTTTTTATATTTACCACTCTTTGTGCAATATGTACAAAAATATTTCTATGTTAGTTATTATAATTCTATAAAATAATTAAGCTTAGTAAACATATACAAATCAAAGATATTTTGCGAAAACAGTTGATTTTACTGTATAAAAATGTTATTATGATAATAAATAATTGTGGGTTTTTGCACCCTTTTTTCGGTTGCAAACTATTGATGGTCAGACAGTAGAATCGTAATAAATGAGCAAATATTCACAACTTCTTATGCAATTATTTGTAATGGAGGTATAAAAAATGAAAGAAAAAATTAAACGCATCAGTTCTAGCACTTGGGCGTTGATTCTTGCCCTTATGATGGTAGTTTCTTCTTTTTCAGTTCTTGCTGCTACAACTAATGTGAACAAGACCGGTGCTAGTTTAAATTCCGGTGAAACTATTTATCTTAAACCTAGTGAAAACTGGTTACAGAAGGACGCTAAGTTTGGTCTTTATGTTTGGAATGATGGACAAACTGCTCAATGGGTTGTTATGAATGATGATGACAATGATGGTTATTATTCTGCCAGTGTTCCTTCTGGTGGACCATATGCTAATGTTATCTTCTTGAGATTAAATGCGAATACATCTGAACCATCAGGTACTGGTTGGCCTTCTTCTTACATTTGGAACCAAACTGCTGACTTGATTAGAGAAGACGGTAAAAACTGCTATGCTGTTACTGAAGGTACATGGGATAAAGGTGGCGGTACTTGGTCAACATATTCAGCATCTAAAGACCCAGTAGCAACTTCAGTTTCACTAACTTCAAATGCAACTGATGGCAAGATTGCTCAAGGTAAAGATTTAATACTAACTGCAAAAGCTACAGGCAAAGTTGATGGTGATGTTACTTATACATTCTATAATGGTAACACAAAAGTCGGTGATGAACAGACTATACCTGAAAGTACTGCAACTACTACTGTTAGTGGTCTTTCAGCCGGTGATTATACTTTTACAGTAAAAGTTACTAAGGATGGTTATACAGAAGTAGCTAGTGACCCAATCAATGTTACAGTACCTGGTGGTGACGGTTATTTCCTATATAATGACAATGGTGGGAAATCTTTTAAAACATCTACAAGTTTAGGTGAATTTTCTAGTAATGTATTATCACTTGATTTGGATGCTGGAAAAACTTACTATTTATATGTTGTAAAGAATAATGATGTAAAAAACTCATATTTTAGTAGCGAAAAAGCATTTGATGATTCTAATAAGTCTGTTACTCTTTATGATTATGGTACTAATAATTTTAGTGATGAAATTGTATTCACACCTGAAACAAGTGGTAAATATAAATTCACTTGGACACCGGGTAATGGACAAGGTACACTAAAATATGAATTGGAATCTACACCTGTAGCAAAATCAGTTAATCTTACTGCTAATCCGGAAAATGTAGTTGTTGGTGGTTCAACAACTTTAACTGCTAATGTTACTGAGTTGAATAGTGGAGCAGCAAGTAATGTAAAATATACTTTCACAGAAGTTAAGGAAGATGGCACAACAGTTGGTACTCCACAGGAACTTTCAACTGATACTGCTACTTTCACTGATTTAACAAATGGTAAACATTACTATAAGGTAACTGTTTCTGCTGATGGTTATACTAGTGTTACAGATACAGTTGTAGTAAATGTAAATCAAGCTTACGATGTTACTGCAAAATATAAAATTACTGAGGATGGCATTACATATACAGATAAAGATTCCGATGTGAATATTGTATCTGTTAATGGTGAAGTAACATCAAATACTTCTTCCGGTACGGTTGTTGCAAAGAATACTATCACAATCGGTAGTTCAACATATGTTTTTGCAGGTTGGGAAACTGAAAATGGTAGTTTTACTGATGCATCTAAGGCATCAACAACATTCTCTCCATCAGCTGACGCAGATGTATATGCTAAGTATAAGAAACAATATACTGTTTCAGTATCAGCACCCGGTGGTAACGGTACAATCAATGTTGAAAAAGACAAATACCTAGCCGGTGATAAAGTTACAATTAATATTAATCCAAATCCCGGTTATCAATTAAAATCACTTAAGAGAACTACAGGTATATCAGGTGCAACAACAGATGTAAAAGCCGGTGTATCTAACAACAAATATGTGGTTGATAATATTTCCTCAGATGAAACATTTGTAGCCGAATTTGAGGGAAATCCATTAGATTGTTCTATGTATCAGTTATTAGGTGATTTTGATGGTGGTTCATGGGCAGGTGGTTCAGGTTTAGCATTTACTTCAGATGGTAAAGCTGTCATTACCTTAACATCAAGTCGTAAACAGTTCAAATTCTATAACACTGTTGCTAAAACTCAGTACGGTTCTAAAAATACAAGCAACGAAGTAGTTACAATGGGTACAGAATATACAACTACTAAAGGCGATGGTAGTACATATAGAATTGATGATACAGGTACTTTTATTATTGAAATTGTTGATATTGATTCTAACGGTGTTCCTAAGTTTAAAGTTACTAAGGATGATACAATTTCAAATTATCAGCTATATATTTCAGAAGGTAGAAATAAAGAAGGTACATTGTTAGGTAACTTCACTAAGGCTAAAGATGGTACTTATCAGCGCATTATAACTGTTAAAGAAGGTACTCATTACTTCTACATCAAAGATTCTACAAGTACAGACTCTACTTTACAGTATAGTGATGGTATGGAGAATTGTGAACTTGGTAAACCATATCTGATGAATCGTAGATATGATATTATGAATATTCAATATAAGCTATCTGCCGGTTCTTATAAAGTAACATATGGTGACATTGATACTAATGGTCAAGGTAAGTTCAAAATTGACTCTCTATCTAAGCCTCTAGCTGAAAGTGTTACTCTTTCTCCAAGTACAACTGCCGTAAAGATTGGCAATAAAGTTACTCTAACAGCAAAAATCAATAATAAGCATGTTGAAGATGGTGAGTACTATACTTATACTTTCTATGATGGAAAGGGTAACAAATTAGAAGAAAAAACGACAACAGAGCTTGCTGCTTCTTGCGAAACAACAAGCATTACAGAAGGTGTGGTTTCTTATAAGGTAGTTGTTTCTACAGATGCAACATATATTGATCCTGAGTACCCTACTGTTAATCTAACTTATACAGATGTATCTAGTAAAACTATTCAAGTTGACTATCGTGAAAAAATTCTTTATATTGCTAAAGTTGAAGATGGCAAACTGGGTAAACTTTATCAGCTAACTAAAGATTCATTTAAACCTGCTGATGGTGTTCAATCTGTTACTATCGCAGTATTTTCAGATGAAACAATTTCTGATGATACAGTTTGTAACTTAACTGTTTCTGAAAGCAAAAATAAATATACAACTATCACAAGTAGTACAATTGATACTGATGATGTTGCAGGTATTCCAACTTATACAATTAATTGTAATGAAGGTGCTTCATCACCAACTATTTACATTGTTGATGACAATATTTATGCAGTAGCTACTTTTGATATGGGTGCGTCAAATACTTTTAAAAATGAAAATACAGTTGATTATTACTTTGCTGAACCTACAGATGATCCCGATATTTCAAATCCAACTACTGGTAATGGTCTAAGAATTTACTATTGGAACAACTCAGTTGCAACTCAATGTGGTTACGCTGATGTTACAACTAAAGTTGATAAAGATGGTAAAGATTCCGGTTCTAATACAATTACCGTAAATATGAAGGACTTGTATAGTTCCGGTGTTACAGATTCAAAGACATTTAATGTTTACAAGGTATCTCTGCCTGTATGGGCAACATCATTTAGATTTGTAAGTAGTGATACAACTGAAATTAAGACATTTAGTACATTTGTACCGAAAACAGCCGGTGACGCTTCAATCGGTCTAAACCCTAACAGAATTTATTTGTTATACAAAAATGGTTCTTCTTGCTATTCTCGTGGTGTTGTTCTTGATAGTTCATTCTGGACAAAAACATCAAGAGAGAACAATGATGTTCCTACAAAGAACTTTAAGGCAAATGCAGTTAATTATAATACACAATATGCTGAAGGTGGTAATGTTACAAACACATTTAACACTAATTTAAATGCTTTGTATGATACTGCTTATGCTAACCCTCTATTCTTTGGTTATGTTGACCCTAAAACAACAGAAGTTGCCGGAAACCAAAACTTTAGAATTCAGGATAACTTGGCTATGCGTTGGGATGATAATCATGCTTATTATGCTTCAGTTCAAGGTTTGGCAGGAAATACACTTTCTTCTACAAGCAAAAATGAAAATGGTTGTGGTTATCTGCTGACTGCTGACGGTTCAGGCAATATGCCATTGTTTGATTATGATAAATTAAAGAGTAATCCTGATGTTGCATCAAGTGTTTATGAAGGCAAGAACTTCCCATTTAACGAATCAACATTTAATGGTATCACAACCTACTCCTATGATTCATTTACTGATAAGAACAGAGTAATTGAAACCGATGATTTCAAGGTAGATAAATATTCAAACGCTACTGTTGGTAATGATAAGGGTGTTGGTTTCTTCCCATTTGATAATTCTGATAGTACTAAGAATGCTAATAAATACGGTTTTGGTACTGAATTTGATATTGACTTCTATATGTCAGAAACAGGTACATTAACTGCTGCTGATAATACACAAAAAGACATCACATTTAACTTCTCAGGTGACGATGACGTTTGGGTATATGTTGATGGTGTATTGGTTCTTGACCTTGGTGGTGCTCATAAGGTTTCATCCGGTTCAATCAACTTCTCAACAATGAAAGTTATTTATAAGGCTGCTGTTGATTCATCAGATAACATTAATAACCGTACTGCTGAACCTAAGACAAACGATAAATATGCTACTGACGAAAAATATGTTACAACCGTTGACCTAGCAAAAATATTCAAGGCTAATGGTGCAGAATTTAACAACAAAAACACTTCCAAGAAACATACTCTTCAGATGTTCTATATGGAAAGAGGTAGCTTTGATTCTAACTGTTCAGTCAGCTTTAACTTACCTCAGAACACAGGTCTTCTTGTTCGTAACGATGTAAACTTTGATTCAGTTAACCCTGGTCTAAAGGATGCCACTATGGGTATTGCTAACAAAGATTACTTTAGCTATATGATTGAAAATAAATATGCTAGTGATCCTGAATTTACTAAACTAACAGGAAAGTATGGCACTCTTCCTAACAAGACTACATCCGATATTCTAAACAACAACGGTAACTTTACATTTGGTACTTCTAATCCACTATATCCTATTGTAACTACTGACAACATTATCCGTAGAGTAGTTAACGGTACAACCTACTATTTGGCTGTTCAGAATGGTAGTGGTAAAGGATGTAATTCTTATTGGACTACGCTTTTGGAAAATGCTTATACAGGATTACCTTCTATTAACTTTAGTTTACCGGATGATTTTGCAAAATTGGAAAATTCTACTGATGAAAACAATTCAACAGCAGTTTCCGGTCAAACTGATACTAATGGTGGTTTCAACTTACTGTTTAATCAGTCTGCTAAGTTTAATTCGAAAATTCCTAGTAATACAATGGTAAAGGTAGTTCAAAACGAAACTTTGTATGAAGTAAATGCCGGAGATTCAAACACAGCAATGAGTGTTGCAACAAGTGATGATAAAGAAAAAGTCACTAGAAGAAATGTTTCTAATTTCTACTCAACTTCTTACAAAATCACTGATGATAAGAGCCAAAAAGTTATAACTGAGGCAAAGGGTAATAAAGATTCCAATGTTTTCAGTAATGATACAAGTGCCGGAACTGATGGTTTCTACTTTGCAGATTATTCCGAAAACCATTCTGATTCAAGTGCTATGACAGTTAACTTTACTAACACTGTTTCAACAAGTGATATTAAAATTATAAAGAAGGTTACTTCTGATAATAGTGATAATAAGGTTGATCCAAAGAGTGGTGACCGTTTCACCTTTGCTGTTAAATTGTCAAATATCTTTGGTGACAAAGATGATACAATGCTAAATGAATATGAAAACCTAACATATAAAGTTTACGATTCTTCTACCGGTAAGCTAGAAGGTACTCGTACTTATGGTAAGTCTGGTGTTAGCATTACAGCTAATGAATATGCTGTTATCACCGGTATCCCTGTTGGTACTCACTATGAAGTAACTGAAAAGCAAAGAACAGGTTATCAGTTTGATAATGTAACCGGTGAATTTGTTGCTACCACTTTAAATTCTACTAAAGCCGGAACTCAAACTAATGGAATCAAGGATACTGATTTTATATCTTGTAATGATTCTGTAGATAGCACAATCAGTACAGAGGCTGAAACAGTTACAGGTAATATGCCAATCGCAAATGATGCTAATAATGCATGTAAGACAGTACAACTTACTTACACTAATAAGGAAGCCGGATTCACTATTTCATTTAAGTATTATGATAGAGAAGTGAAAACAGGTACTGTTGCTCACATTAACACAAAACCTACTGTAGTGAACTACGTATTCTCTGTTGCTGAACTTGCAGAATATCAAAATCAAGATGGCACATATGATTATGCTAGAATGATTACTAAGGCTGTTACTGCTGGTAGAATTGACCCGGACAATGTTATTGACTCTTATAAGTGCTTCACAAGTCAGGCTGATGCTGAAACAGGTATTCAGAATGAGTATTCATACAGAGACTTTGTTAAATCATCTTCAACCTATAAGACTTATGGAACTGCTTATCCTAAAGGTAACTTTAAAAATCACACTGACTGCTACGGTAGACTTCAAGGTTCTGACGGTGCTACAGTAAGTGATGGTGAAGATTGGGTTTCTTACTACAATGGTAAAACAAAGTACGCAACAGAAACTGATGCTAAAATGGCAGGTAAAACGGTTACTTCAATTACAGTTTGGTTCTTTAATAATCTAAAGTCTTATAAGCCAACATTCCATTATGCAACAGCTATAAACGAACTATCTCCGATTGGTGATACAAGCAAGTTTGTTGGTACAAAGACTAATATTATTAATCCGGTATTCTATAATGTTCGTTTAGGTGTCGCTAATGGTGTTGATTCTATCGATGAAGAAGGTTCTTACTTAAAGGAATATGGTGTTACAGGTTTCACAGGTACTTATTCCGGCACTGCAATGTCTATCCAGAATGGTAAGAAAGAGCTTAAGTTCTTGTATTGGTCTTATGATGAAAATGGTAAGTCAATTGCATCTAACTCATATAAATATGGCTATCGTATAACTAATAATATTAAGTTATATGCTATTTATGGTAACGCAAAGGATAATACAAATCCTGGTTTAACTGTTTCTATGAATAGTCCTGATTACCATAAAGATAGTAACGGTATCGATAGAGTTCGTCTAAACACTGTTATGAATGTTTATAATTGTCCTGATGATGACCCTAATATCAAAAATGTTGCAGTTATCTATATTCTAGACCCTAACAACTACATTCAAAGTTATATTAATGAGAATAACACAACTGCACTAAGTAATATTCGTACAAATGTTTATAATTTGATTAAAGCAAATGGTAGTAAAGCTCAGTTTTCCGGTGTCACAATTCAGATTGACGGCAAAAACGATAACAAGGCTTTGGGCTTAACTTACACAGCTAGTAAGGATTTACTAACTAACAAGAACAGAGTTCAGTTTACTACTGATTTTAAACAATCAGCACTTGCTTCTCAAAAGATCATTTATACATTTAGTGCTATGAATTATTATAAGGAAAGTGCAACTGAGGAAAGTAAAACTGATTGGATTGTTAGTGACAACTGCATTAAATACATATTTGATGCAACTGGTAAGGTAACTGGTGATTCAACACAAGTAAACTGTTTACAGTAAAATTTATGCAACACATAGCATTATGCTATGTGTTGCTATTTAAATAGGAGGACAAAATGAAAAAATCTAAAAAGATAATTTCTTTAGCATTTGTTGTACTTCTCTTAATAAGTATTGTTCCTATGTCAGCTAGTGCTGCTGAAGTTGTGTACGGTAATTTTTCTTTTGAACTTAATGGTACTACAAATCAGGCAACTTTGACTGAATATAATGGCAACAGTTCTTCTGTTAAAGTTCCTGACACTGTTTATGGTTATACTGTAACTAAAATTGATGATTTAGTGTTTTATAAACATGATGAAATTCAGTCAGTTTCCTTGCCAAACACGATTAAAAGTATCGGTTTCAGTGCATTTTCTTCTTGTACTAAGCTAAAGAAAATAATTTTACCGGTTACGGTTACTTCAATGGGTGAATATACTTTTAACAATTGTACTTCATTAACTGAGGCTTATGTAAACTCAGCAATTGAAACTTTACCTAATTATATGTTTAAGAACTGTACTAGCCTAACTAAGGTTAATGTTAACTTTTATACTGAAAAAATCGGTACCAGAGTTTTTGACAGTTGTACTTCTCTAAAGTCTTTGCCTAACGGTGTTGCAATTACAGAAATTGGTGATGAGGCTTTCTTTAATTCAGGCCTAGAATCAATTAAAATTAATGATACAGTAACAACTATTGCAAATGGTGCTTTTAGCAATTGTTCTAAACTTACCAAGGTTAATGTTCCTTCATCTGTAACTTCAATTTCCGATAATGCTTTCAGCAATTGTGGTGAAAATCTTACAATTATAGGTGACTATGGTTCATATGCCGAGAAATATGCTAAGGACAACAATATAACTTTTGAAGAAAATGCACTTTTAATTGGTGATGTTAATAATGATGGTGCTATCAATGTTAGAGATTCAGTTTATATTTTGAGATACATTGCTTTACAATCAGGATATGAAATTCCTGAGGGTGCACTAATCTTTAAGAGAGCTGATGTAAATGGTGACGGAAAAGTTGATGTTACCGATGCAACACTTATTCAGAAGTATGCATTGCATATGATTGATAAATTCTAAGTGAATTTTTTAGAGCTGCCTTTATGGTAGCTCTTTTTTTGTTACTTTTTGCGATTCCTTGATTTATTCTCATTTTTCAACTATAATTAAATAGTACACATAACATCATTTTTGTTGTTAGTTGTGCTATTAGATTGATTGTTTTGGAGGGTATTATGCTTTGTAAATTTGCTAACTTTTTTGTTGAGATTAACCCTCTTTATGATTATACAAAAGATATGATCAAGTCTTTTGAAACTCATGAAACACCTACTTCCGATGTGATAAAAGTAGGGGATAAGTTTACTGTTGATGACTACAAAAAATACATTTCACTTCATCCTGAAATCCCTATTGATGAAACAGAATATGTATATTTATCTTTTGATTTTTTTGAAAAAATCTTAAAGTACAATGCGATTATGGTACATTCATCAGCAATAAAATATAATGGAAAATGCTATCTTTTTTCTGCTGATAGTGGTGTGGGAAAGTCAACCCATACTTCATTGTGGCATAAAGTTTATGGGGATAAGGTACAAATTATAAATGATGATAAACCTATAATTCGTCTAGAGAATAATGAACTGATAGTATATGGCTCACCATTTGCCGGTGGAACAATGAAATTCCAAAATGACAGTGCTGTCTTAGGTGCAATTGTCTTTTTGGAAAGAAGTAAAAATAATTCTATTGAAGAATTATCACCTCAAAAAGCAATGCGATATTTGTTTAAAGAAACTATGAGAAGAATTGGCAAAAACAAAATGAACGATTCTCTAAATATGATTAATGCAATTTTAGAAAATTGCAAGTTCTATAAACTGAAATGCAATATGGATAAAAGTTCAGCAATACTTTCTCATGATACTATAGTAAAGGAAGATTAATATGAAAATTAAGGAAGATTTTTTACTGCGAAAAGTTGCAGATTGTTATGTAGTTGTTCCTGTA
>OGFG01003700.1_pt1 | contig 10574 bp, 8 predicted proteins | sample 1570761 | NCBI WGS metagenome assembly OGFG01 (sample SAMEA2581938, study PRJEB24529) | metagenome | biome: Human gut stool | place: China | collected 2011 | reverse complement strand
GCCTCCATTGGTAGAAATGAAAGATGTTTATAAGATTTATCATATGGGTGATACGGAAGTTCACGCACTTGACGGAATATCTCTTACCATAAACAAAGGCGAATTTGTTGCGATAGTAGGTCAGTCGGGTAGTGGTAAATCTACTTGTATGAATATTATAGGTTGCCTTGACGTGGCAACAAAGGGTGTTTACAGATTAAACGGACGAGAAATTAATAATTACAGTCAAGATGAATTGGCTGATGTAAGAAATAAAATGCTTGGATTTATATTTCAGCAATATAACTTACTGCCGAAATTAACAGTATTGGAAAACGTTGAACTGCCGCTTTTGTATGCGGGACTTAGCGACGCGGAACAAGAGAAAAGAGCACTTGCTTCACTTGACAGAGTAGGACTTAAATCAAAAGCGAAAAACCACCCGACACAGCTTTCGGGTGGTCAGCAACAGAGAGTGTCAATAGCAAGAGCTTTAGCAGGCGATCCGTCGGTAATACTTGCCGATGAGCCGACAGGTGCACTTGACTCGCGTACAGGTCGTGAAGTAATGCTGTTTTTGCAGAAACTTAATGCGGAGGGTAATACGATTATTCTTATCACTCACGATAACTCGATAGCGGCAAAAGCAAAACGTATCATTCGTATAACAGACGGACGTATCGTTTATGACGGTCCGGCAGAGGGTGACGTAACAGTAATGAATCAGCACGGTGCGGGCGAAGATGCTCCCGAAGATGAAAGAGCAAAGGGGGCGACTTGATTATGAGTATTTGGAAATGTTTTCAGATGGCAATGTCAAGTATTGTCGGCAACAAAATGCGTTCAATACTTACAATGCTCGGTATTATAATCGGTATTACGGCGGTTATTGCGCTTGTAAGTCTTATGTCGGGAATGACATCGGAAATAACGGACGCATTTGAAGAAATGGGTATTGAATCAATCAATGTTTCAATTCAAGACCGTTCCGCGACAAAGGAAGTAAAGCCTGAAGAAATGGAACAGCTTGCGGAAGAACATTCCGATATTATTGCAGGTCAGTCACCGACAGTTTCAATGCCTGCATTTATAAAAAACGGCAGTGATACAATTTCAACACAGGCAACAGGTGTAAACGAATACTATCTCGGAATGAAAAAGTATAATATTACATACGGACGTGAGCTTACATATGTTGACGTTGAGAGAAAGCAGAAAGTCTGCGTTATCGGTACTTATATAGCAAAAGAAGTTTTCGGCGGTGACGCACTCGGTAAGTCTATTCAAATAACGGGTACGCCGTATGAAGTTGTCGGAATACTTGAAGAACAGGACGACTCGACAGAAAATTCTTCGGATAACTGTGTGTATATACCGTACACTTTGGCGTCATACACAAACCGTACATCAACCGTAAGCAGCTATGTTGTCTATGCGGTTGACCAGGAAAAGGTTGAGGAAGCGGTTTTGCTTTTAGAAGCACTTTGTGATAAAGATATAGGCGACAGTGATTACTATACTGTAACGTCAATGAAGTCTATGGCAGACAGTGTAACCGATATTCTTGATAAAATGGAACTTATGCTTATCGCAATCGCGGCTATATCGCTTGTTGTTGCCGGTATCGGTATTATGAATATTATGCTTGTGTCGGTTACGGAACGTACAAGGGAAATAGGTATCAGAAAATCGCTTGGTGCAAAGCAGAAAGATATACTTTCTCAATTCGTTATTGAGGCGGGTATGCTTAGTTGTTTGGGCGGTGTAATCGGTATTATTGTAGGCTCGCTTTTGGCAATACTGGCAGGTAAACTTTTGGGGATGGATATATTACCGACCCCGACATCTATTATAGTATCGTTTACGGTTTCGGCGATGATAGGTGTGTTCTTCGGCTATATGCCTGCTAAAAAAGCAGCCAAATTAAATCCGATAGATGCGTTACGTTATGATTGATAACTCAGCGATACGAATGATTTTCTCTCGGACTGAGATTTTCTCGGATTTATAACATATACGGAAAGGAAGTAAGTTATGAAGAAAATAATTTCTTTTGTTTTGGCGGCGGCTATGTCATTATCGACTTTGCCTGCATTGGCAGACTGGAACAATGACGAAGATATTATGTCGCTTTTGTCGGAACTTAATATAATGGTCGGCGATGATGACGGAAATTTAAGACTTGATGACAATGTATCAAGAGCGGAATTTGCGAAAATTGCAGTAGCGTCATCAAGCTACAAAGATACAGTAGCAACAGGTTTAAAAGTATCACCTTTTAAAGACGTTACATATACTCACTGGTCAGCACCTTACATAAAGGCCGCTGTATCAGCCGGAATTGCGGAGGGATATGTTGATTCAACATTCAGACCTGACAATACGGTATCATATGAAGAGGCACTTACAATGGTATTAAAGGTGCTTGGATACACAACACAGGATTTCGGCGATTCATGGCCTTACGGTCAAATGGGGCTTGCAAACAGTCTTGAAATTACAAAGAACGTAAATGCCGAGCAAGGCGAGGCACTTACAAGACGTCAGGTTGCAAGACTTATTTACAATACACTTGACACAAAAATCAAAGATAATCAAAGCAAACTTATAACTTCAGTGTTTGACAGTAAAGTTATTGAGGGTGTTACGATTATTGCGTCACACAACGAGGACAGCTCACTTGGAACTGATAAAATCTATACAACAGCCGGAACATTTGAATTTGACGGTAATTTTAACAGCGATTATGTCGGCAGAAAAGGCGATATTGTCGTAAAGAACGATGAAGATTTTGTGTCATTTACACCGCGTGACCAGCAAGTTGAAGAATACACCGTTTCAAACGTAATCGGTTCAGATATAATTCTTGACGGCGATATGTATAACATCAATTCAAACACAACTACATATTACAAGTCACAGGCACTTACATACGAAAATGCCGCAATGCAAGCCGAAAAAGGCGATACATTCAAGCTGTTTAAAAATTCAAACGGTTCTGTTGACTATGCAATGCTTGTTGCAAAAGACAGCGAAACAGGTACGGACAGCTTTGATAAATATGTAATCTATTCACTTCTTTCAGATGCAGTTATATGTTATAAAAACGGCAGTTTTGAACAGATTGATATAACAGACGGCACAACTTGTTACAAAGATAAGAATAAGAGTACATACGGTGCTGTAAAGAATGAAATGGCAATGGGCGACATTCTTTATGTAAAGATGGACGGAAGTAATGTTGATTACGTAAGCTATGAAAAGGGTAATATGGAAGGACCGGTCAAGGTTACAAATTCAAATTGGATCGCGAATTTCGATACAAACGGTTCGACAACGGTAATGAGAAGCGGTAATAAGGTTGACGCATCGGAAATTCAGCTTAACGATATTATTTACTATTGTAAAGATTTGAATATGGTGCTTGCTTATACGGATAAGGTTACAGGCGTGTACGAAAAGGCGTCACCGACAAAGGATTCGCCGACAAGCGTTACAATTTCGGGTAAAGAGTATTCTGTTGAAAGCGTAGACGCATTTAATGCACTTTCATCAAGCGGAACATTTAAGTACGGTGATACCGTAACACTTCTTCTTGGCAGAAACGGCGAGGTAGCCGGAGTTGTCGGCGGAAGTGAAAGCACATCTTCACACACAACAGTAGGATTTGTTACGGAAACAGGCAAAAAAGATTTCACAAAGCCTGATAATACAGTATATTCAAGTTACTATGCAAAGGTTGTTACACCTGACGGAACAGTAAATGAATATGCGACTTCATCAGATTGCAGTTCGCTTAAATGTGCTGTAGTAAATGTATCATTTACAAACGGTAAAGCAAGTCTTTCAAGAGCAAAGGGGTATGACAACGTAAGCGGTAAGTTTAATTCCGAAAAGAATAAATTTGGCGATTATACCCTTGCAGACGATGTGAAGATTCTTGACACTGCCGGAACTGCAAGCGACGACTTAGCAATGTACACAAGAATTTATCCGCAGCGTCTTGACGGTGTTACGATAAAATCTTCAAGCGTATTGTATTATTCAAAGAATAAAGCCGGTGAGATTGACGAGCTTATATTGAAAGATATAACGGGTGATGCTTATAAGTACGGGGTAATCACTGCTGCTGATTCAACTACTCATACATATACTATTGATATAGACGGTACGCAAAACACATATGCGACTGCATTCTCAACAAATGTAAAAGGTCCGCACAGATTCAGTATGGACCAAACAGGTATTGAAAGTATGCGTCAGCTTTCATCGTATCCAAGCAATATAACTTCGCTTACACGTACAGAGGCGAAAATCAATAATCAAACATATTTGCTTAGTGATAAGGTGATTGTATATCATAAGACAGATGTTAATAAATATTTGAAGATAACACTTGATGATGCTATAAACGGAAATTATAAGCTTACTGCTTATTACGATAAGGCACAGACTTTGGGTGGCAGAATTCGTATAATAATAGCTCAATAAGATGAAAAACAAGCGATGAAAATCGCTTGTTTTTTGCGTAATATTAAAATTTTATAAATTTGATGGCAGATATATTGACATATTAAATGTCAGTGATTATAATAATAGGTAAAGAAGGCTATGTGTAAATTAAAAAAGGCGGTAGAATAAATGAATTCAGTTTTGTATTGTTTGCATAATTTGTCACAAAAATCGCATTTAAGACGTATGGAAAAGTTTACTCAGCACGGTGACACTTCGTGCCTTTTGCATACGATTGCAGTTGCGTATTACAGTATTAAAATTGCCGAGTTTTTCGGTATAAAGTACAAAAAGCGTGACCTTATAAGAGGAGCATTGCTGCACGATTATTTCTTATATGATTGGCATGACGGCGAAAAGGAGAGAAGAATACACGGTTTTACTCATCCTATGACGGCTCTTAGAAATGCTGACAGAGATTTTGATTTGACCGATACAGAACGCGATATTATAAAAAAGCATATGTTCCCGCTTACTGTAATTCCGCCGACTTGCCGAGAAGGGTGGATAGTATGTTTGGCGGATAAATATTGTTCTCTTTATGAAACATTTAAAAAAGAAGCGTACAGAAAGATAAATACAAAGATTACGGGGGACTATGCTGAATTGTATAAGGAAATACAAATGATTTAAATAAGGGGGGGTAAATGATGAGTTTTTGCCAATATTTCTTGTGCTTTGCGGTATTTAGCTTTATTGGCTGGGCTTATGAAACGGTATATTACAGCATACAACAAAGAAAATTTGTAAACAGCGGCTTTTTAAGCACTTGCTTTTGCCCTATATACGGTATGGGAGCAATGCTTGATTTGATATTGCTTGGATGGATTGAAAATCCTTTGATACTGTTTTTTGCGGGAATGGTGGTTACCTGCTCGCTTGAATATTTTGTATCGTGGCTTTTGGAAACGCTGTTTCATAAGAGATGGTGGGATTATACAGGTTGGCCCGGTAATATAAACGGACGTGTTTGCCTTATAGGCGGAATTGCGTTCGGTACATTTACCGTTGCACTTATTAAGCTTATTGCACCGGTGACGATTGATATGATTGGCAGCGTGAGTTTACCGGCGTTACATATTATGACGTGCGTAATTGCATTTGTGATGATTGCGGATACGGTTAAGACGGTTAAGTGTATGGATTCGTCAAAACTTTGGTATGTGGAAAAACAAGCCGAATTTATGGACGAGCTGCGTAACGGCAGATGTGTGGGATTGGTAAAAAAAATAAAAGATACATTTAGAAGATAAACGGAGCATTTTTGCTCCGTTTTTGTGTGCAAAAAAGAACCTTTGGCGCGGGCAGACGGTGATATTTCACCGTCAAAGTCCGTATATGCCTCCGGTTCTGTTGGTATTATATAATATAAAAATAATGCTGTCAATAAAAATAAGATGTAGATTATTGAGAAGCGACTGCTACAAACAGTGTAACCACGCCTGACACGTCCAAAACGTCCCACCCACTACATCTTCTATCGGCAGCAAATATTGTATTGATTGTCAACAGTGGATGTAGGGGCGATATATTGGACTATTTCGTTACCGTTTTTGAGTCGGTGATTGGAACAAGATTGTTTAGAGAATTCCACCACATAACTTTTACGGTATGAGTTTCAGAAAGTAGGGAAACACTTATATTCTCCTGTGGTGAATGGGTAGTACAACGTAATAATTTGCCGTCCGAATTAAATTCAGAAATTAAGATAATTCCGCCTAAAGTGCTGTTTGTAAGTTTAACAGATATATTGTTGCCTTCAATGTTGCAGTTAATATCATGTGTAGGACACGTTGTAGCAGTTGGACTTGTTGCAGGAGTTATTGTCGGATTTGTAGTCGCAGTCGGACGTGGTGTAGGTTTTGGGGTAGAAGTCGGAATTAGTGTCGGACTCGCTGTCGGAGTTGCAGTAGGATTTAATGTAGGTTTTGGAGTTGCAGTAGGAGTTGCTGTCGGAGTTATTGTCGGGGTCGGATGTGGAGTTGCTGTCGGATTTGTTGTATGGGTAGGACATGGAGTTGCAGTAGGAGTAGGACTCGGAATAGGACTCGGACTCACGGTTGGAGTTGGATTTATAGTAGGAGTCGGAGTAGGACTCGGAGTCAACGTCGGAGTAGGGGTTGTTTCTGCAATTCCGCTAATTTCAAACTCTAATTTATCTGCTGACATATTTGTTACATAAACAAATATGTCGTTACCAATATAAAGTTCTTCGCCGTCACCGACTGCACAATCTGACATGGTTGAGTATTGACCGTTAGAAACAACTTGCATATTCCAGTTAACGCCTGTAGTGTTTATATTTGAGGGAAAACGTACACCTGTGTTAGCAAGATAGCAAATCAGTCCACTCTTAAGTGTTACACCTTTTATCAAGTCACCGGTATTGCACGAATAGAGTTTCTTGTTTTTTGTATCATATTTGTTACCATTGTCATCAAATTGACGATATTCCAAATAAAGAGTTTTTCCGTTCGGCAAATCTCGTTTATATGCAACAACTTCATTTTGAGCTGAGGCAGGATAGAGTGTATATGTACCGTTTTTATCAATGGTTTTAATTTGATTATTGTCAAGCCAACCGAGCGATTCACGTTCTTTGACGGAAATATACTGTCCGATAGGGGTTAGATGTTTTGCCATCAGTGACATATAATACACAGCACTTGTTTGGTTGGAGCGGTACAAGTCTTTCAAGCCAAGTGCGTGCATGGTTTCGTGACATATTTTACCTGTCGGTAAAATAGGCAGATTATCCTCACCGCGATAAAGCACAAGTCCGTTTACGTTTTCGTAGTTGCACGTTAGCTGTAAATATTCTCCACTCTGATAAGTATTAACTCCTTCTTGCACTGAAATCATATTTGAATATGAGTGATAGTCCCAAAGAGGTGAATTCCAACCAACCGAAATATTTTGCGTTGTATTTTTGTAAATCACAGTAATTAAATCAATTTTTCCGTCACGGTTTCGGTCAAGATCGGCAAAATTATATTGATTTTCTTCTATATCTTTTGGTTTGTTTCCGTTTGTGATTGCGTTTGAAATTGTATTCGCCCAATCAGTCTGTAGTTCATACATTCTGGAATTTTCTTCTCCACTCTCGTAACCGTAAGGGTTTTGGTCATCTTTTTCGGCATAATAACCGCGTGGCTTTGAAAGTGTGAGCGAATTGTTGTTGTCAAAAAGATAAAGCGTTTGCATATTCATTTTCCCGCCGCTTACTGTTTTGAAATAGTCAGCGACATTATATACACTTTTATTATATGTATTGTCTAAAATGTTGCGGACAGTTGTGTCGGCATAAGTGTTGTTGATAAATTCGTCCTCGTCAGAAAATTTCATAAATACAACAAGATTTGTGAAATTTGGTGCGTTTGATTCGTTCGATAAAACCGCACCACAGGGAATAGTCCCGAAAATTAATATTAACGTGGTTATAATACATATTGCTGTTTTAAATAGTTTTGTTTTATTTTGCATTGTTTTCTCCTAATAGTCAGAGGAATAATCTCAGCTGACAAAGTAATTTAGATATTGTTCAACGTCAATCGGTTATAGCGTCAACAACGTCATTAAAGTTTTTCCTTAATAGCTATATTTTTGCAGTTAGGCGGGCATACCTTTCAAATTAAACTTACATTTCTCTAATCAACAATTTAGGAACACCCATTATTCGGCAGTGCTTTAATTCTTCACCCGCAATTAATATTGGCGGAACATTCGGATTGACAGGAACTAACCTCAACCAATCTTCATCTTCTACAAACTCGATTTTTTTTAATGTTGATATTTCGTCATTGTATATCACTGCTCCGACATCACCACTATAATTAACGGTGCTTTGACGTAAGATTAATACTTTATCGCCGTCTTGATATTGAGGATACATACTGTCACCCTTAATGCACAGTACAAAGAAATCTTTCGGAGTATGTCCTTTTAAATATGAATTAGGAATATCGACTTTATCTCCGTCCCATGATTCAATAGCGATATGATTATATCCTTTCGCTATGTCACCTATAACGGGGAATGTTGTGTAGTCCTCTGTTATATTCGGATTTGGAAATTTATCATCTGTATATATTTCCGTTTCGTGTTCGTCCAGTCCCATTAAGTAGCTTGGAGTTGTTTGAAGTGCATTGGCAAAAGCTATGATTTTTGATTGAGTTATATCATTTTTGCCCATTTCAATTTTATTTATAGTTGAACGGGATTTATAACCTAACTTAGTTGCAAGTTCTTCTTGTGACATTCCGAGTTTTTCTCTGCGTGCTTTTATTCTCTTATATAATTCCATAAAATATCACTTCCTGTCTAAACATTTATTGTCATTATTAATATATCACAATGTAGACTATTTGTCAACTTTGCTTTAGAACTATAAAAAAAGTTGATGAATAATCTACAAAATAAGGGCATTCCTGTTAAGTAACAAAAACGAGGTGAAATTCACGGCAAGATAGAGAAAGATTGCGAAAGTGACGAAATGGGAACAATCGCAAGGAAAAATTGTTGTGAAACTTATTGACAAAGGATATATAAACAAAACTATATATCACATTTGCATAAAAAATGTAAAAAGAATCTTGACAGAGAAATTGAGAAAGGATATAATATTGAGGTAAGCCCGTATGCGATAGGAACATTGGACGCTACTGAGTATGACGAAACATATACAGAGTATAGGGTGCAGAAATTGCTAGAAGGGGGAATAATGCGATGAGATTAATAAAGACGGAAGAAGAAAAAAATTGGAAAAAATATATGCACCGTACTATGATTATACAAAGATTATACAAAAACACCGGCTTTAAGTCCTGATGCACCAGACGAGGCAGTTAAAGCATATCAAAAACAACAAGAGCTGTTTAAAAGAAAATATGCAGAAGCAGAAGCTTTGTTTTTTAGTAACGGAGATAATTGAAGATAAGAATTAAAGCACGTCTTAGGGCGTGCTTTTTTGATACCCAAAAGGAGAGTGGAACAAGTGAATATACGAGACTTACTGCCTTAGCACCTATGAAACGGTGCTTTTTTGAACGTGATACGGTGAAGAATGCGATATATGAAAAGTGGCTTGACGGAAGATTGCGTATAATGGACGCAGGTTGTTTCGGCGACTAAAAAAAGGCTTTTGTTTTAGACGATAATGCAAAATCGTTTCTTGCGGAGCAAGGTTATGTAATACCGTATTTTACACAGAACGATTTACAAAGTGAAGATTTTGTAAGAAGTTTTATCTTCTATTATTACACAGAAGGTTACGGTGCGGATACGTCTGCTCAATATAAAAACGGATATTTTGAATGGTTCGAAAATTCCGTAAGAGATACTTATAAATTGCTTTTCGGTGCAGATATGCCCGAATATCACCCAACCGATAACGGCAGTGTTTTATATGAAAACGGTAATTATAAAATCAGTGTTTCAAATCGCGGAGACGGCAGATATGAATTTATAAGTGCCGAAAATGTCGGTGACGGAATGGACGTAGTATTTAAAAATACCGATTCAACAGGAACTGATTTCGGAAATGTCACGTTCCGCCTTGTTCCGACAGATAACGCAAACGGATATATAATAACTCAAAAGACAAATTAAAAATTTCAAATAAGGCTTAAAAAGTACATCGAAATTCGATGTACTTTTTTGTATGTCGAAAAGGAGGTTTATATGGGTATAATTGATAATGCAGTTCAATGGGCGACAGATAGTGCAAATGATGACAGTCACGGTTACAGTTAATCGGTGAGATGGAGACCGCATTATGATTGTTCTTCTTTTGTTATAACGGCATATCAAAATTCGAGAGTGCCTGTTGAAGATAATGGCACGACATATACAAGAAAAATTAAAATCACTCATTCACGAAGTACAACACGCAATACAAGTGCGAGAGGGATTTGCAGTCGGTGAAAGCCCTGATAGCAAAAACAGAAACCAAAGCGCAGGTGAAATCGAGGCTGACGATGTTAAGGCAAGACAAAGTATGAGCAAAGAAGAACGGCTTAATACATTCCCTAAAAGTATGAAACCTAATCAAAATGCGGACGTTGTATTTTGGGAGAATGGGAAAG
>OGFG01003697.1_pt1 | contig 10586 bp, 10 predicted proteins | sample 1570761 | NCBI WGS metagenome assembly OGFG01 (sample SAMEA2581938, study PRJEB24529) | metagenome | biome: Human gut stool | place: China | collected 2011 | reverse complement strand
CTCCTGTAGCCCATCCTTCTGAATGCAAATATCGGTATGCTGTCGGATACACCTCCATCCAGCAGCTTCATTCCATCAACCTCTACAATATTGGACACCAGTGGGAGGGATGCCGAAGCCCTCACCTTATTCACATCCTCAGGCTTTCTCATATCTGTACACTCCAGATACTCCGCCTCTCCTGTATCCAGATTAGAACATCCCACATAGAGCTTCGTAGGATTTGCAAGGAATGCATCGTAGTCAAGTGGATCCAGTTTCTCCGGGATATCGTGGTAGCAGAACTGCTCACCACATATATCTCCTGTAGTTATGAGGGAGTACAGGCTCATGTAGTGCTTGTTGTTCCTGTACTTCATATTGTAACGCATGTTGCGTCCCCTCTGTCTCGCAACAAAGGAGAGTCCATGTATGGCTCCCGCCGACACCCCTATGACACCGTCGACCTCTATATCATTGTCCATGAACACATCCAGGACTCCGGCGGTATATATGCCTCTCTGGCCGCCGCCCTCAAGTACCAAACCTGTCTTTGCCATATCGATCACCTTTCATCCAAATATTTATATGTCCGTCTTTGTCTGAAAAATCCTCAGACTCCTGTCAAGAATCCCATTCATATGAGCTATAGCAGTTCCATAATTCGTCATCGGGATACTCTGCTGCTCCGCCCTTCCCTGACGACTCTTCATCTCGCGTTCATTCAGCATACAGCCGCCGCAATGGATCACCAGCGCGTAGGGCGAGAGATTCTCCGGAAAGCTAAGCCCCGACGATGTCTCGATCACAAGCGTCTTCCCGGTCTTTGCCCGGAGCAGGCGCGGGATTTTGACCGTGCCGATGTCGTTGCACTGCCGATGATGCGTGCAGCCTTCGGCAATCAGAATTTTGTCGCCGTCCCTGAGGCGGTCAAGCGCCTCGAGCGCCTCGACCGCGTCCCGCAGAAAACCCTTGTACCGCGCCATCAGAATCGAAAACGAGGTCAGCGGCACGCGCTCGGGCACAATGGGCGCAACTTCGGCAAACGCCTGACTGTCCGTAACCACAAGCGCCGGGTCGGCGCGCAGCGCCGCCAGCGTGGCGGCAAGCTCGCACTCGCGCGTGCAGATGGCCATAGCGCCGACCTCGAGCAGCTCGCGCAGCACCTGCTGCTGCGGCAGGATCAGCCGCCCTTTCGGCGCTGCCTCGTCGATCGGAATCACCAGCACGACCACATCACCGGGCTGCACGAGGTCGGCGACGAGCGGCCGTGCCGCCTCGGCAGGGCGCAGATGTGCCAGCCGCTCCTTGAACGCATGCAGCCCCGCACCGCTCGCTGCGCTCACGCGCACGGCGGCATCGGCAAGGTCGGCGGGGATCTCCGCCTGCACAAGGTCGGCTTTGTCGAAGGCGATGAGAAAGGGAATGTCCTTTGCGCGGAAAATGTCCAGCAGCTCGTAGTCGCAGGCGGTCATGCCGACGCTGCCGTCCACTGCCAGCACCGCGAGGTCGGTGCGGTTCAGGATCTGCTTTGTGCGGGCGACGCGCATCTCTCCGAGACTGCCCTCGTCGTCGTAGCCGGGGGTGTCAATCAGCACCACCGGGCCGAGCGGCAGCAGCTCCATGGTCTTTTTCACAGGGTCGGTCGTCGTCCCCGCCACATCCGAGACCACCGAGACGGTCTGCCCCGCCACGGCGTTGACCAGGCTGGATTTGCCTGCGTTCCGCCTGCCGAAAAAGCCGATGTGTATCCGGTTTGCCACCGGGGTGTCGTTCAGTCCCATGTTGTCTCCTTTCGGTGCTCAGAAGCGGAAATCGCGGCGGTCTGAGGACTTGATGGCGGCGATATTCTCCGCCGCGATGGCGCGTACCTTGTCCTTCGGGATGCGCGCAAGCTCTTTCTCAATCAGGTCAAACCCGACTGCCTTCGTCGCGTTCGTCGCGTAGTCGGTGAGAAATTCGGTCAGCGTCATCAGCGCATTCGGGTGGCAGCAGTTGAGGATCTGCCCGCTCTTGCACAGGCTCATGAAGCGGTCTCCCGTGCGCCCCTCGCGGTAACAGGCGGTGCAGAACGACGGGATAAAGCCCATCTGCATCAGCCAGCGCACCACATCGTCCAGCGTGCGCTGATCCGACACGTCAAACTGCTCGGTGTCGTGCGGGCGCTCCGTCTCGGTGTAGCCGCGTCGCACCCCGCTCAGGGGTGCGTGGATTGAAATGTTCTCTTCGGCTTCTGCTGGCACTTTTGCGTATAAGTCGCACCCCGCTCAGGGGTGCGTGGATTGAAATGGAGACTGGTAGATTTAGTGGCAATTCTGCTTTGGGTCGCACCCCGCTCAGGGGTGCGTGGATTGAAATTATAAGGTGCAGGTTTGTGCGTACAGCGTGCGTGCGTCGCACCCCGCTCAGGGGTGCGTGGATTGAAATATCATCAAGGAAAAAATGCAAATCCGTCCAAGAACAGTCGCACCCCGCTCAGGGGTGCGTGGATTGAAATTATTCTGATACAGTCTCTTTCCGAGGAAAACTGTAGTCGCACCCCGCTCAGGGGTGCGTGGATTGAAATGGGGATTGCAGTTACATTTCCGATATTCGCAAACCGAAGTCGCACCCCGCTCAGGGGTGCGTGGATTGAAATTTAAATCACAACTATATGCATCGTGTCCGCGTTCGTCGCACCCCGCTCAGGGGTGCGTGGATTGAAATCGAACTTATACAATCTTGATGTTCCGCTTCTCCACAAGTCGCACCCCGCTCAGGGGTGCGTGGATTGAAATCGCAAACGTGTATATATCAACGACGACCCGACGACGGGTCGCACCCCGCTCAGGGGTGCGTGGATTGAAATTATTCCCTTGCCAAGCGCGCGTTTGAACTGCGCTGTCGCACCCCGCTCAGGGGTGCGTGGATTGAAATGTATTCCGTGTAACGCGCGTATCGCTTGGAATCGTCGCACCCCGCTCAGGGGTGCGTGGATTGAAATTTCCCGCGCGGAACATACATCCGTCTGATTGTCGTCGCACCCCGCTCAGGGGTGCGTGGATTGAAATTATGATGATGAAAGAATTGCTTGACTTGTATTTGGTCGCACCCCGCTCAGGGGTGCGTGGATTGAAATGTTGGCAAGCAGGCTGGCATGGCTGTGCCGGAAGGTCGCACCCCGCTCAGGGGTGCGTGGATTGAAATTTCAGAGGTGTCCATAAGGGTTCACCGCCTTATGCTGGTCGCACCCCGCTCAGGGGTGCGTGGATTGAAATTGCGAGGCAAAGGAGCTGGTCGGCCACGGCGAGGTCGCACCCCGCTCAGGGGTGCGTGGATTGAAATTTTGTCGGCAAGCAGCTTGGAATAGTCCGCACCGGGTCGCACCCCGCTCAGGGGTGCGTGGATTGAAATCCAGCCGACGCATAGCTTGTCCGCTGCATCCTCGGTCGCACCCCGCTCAGGGGTGCGTGGATGGAAACGGAAAAGACGCTTGCGAGCGTTGCAGAACATCTTACATCAAATACGGAGGACATCGGACATGGCACAGAAAGCGTGGAAGAAGTATCTGACGGAGGACGAGTACAACAGTCTGACGCCGGAGGGAAAGACGCAGGCGAAGTATTGGGCGGAGTACCTGCCGGAGATGTGCGCCGAGATGAAGGCGGATGGAACGCTGTACAAGCGCCTGTCGTCGAACGGCAACCGGATATCCGAGATGCGGGCGAAGATGGCGTCGCAGGGGATGCCGGAGTGGGCAGCGCAGGAATTCGTGAACGAGGAACTGTACAGCCCGCAGCCGGAGAAGTAAGCGGAAGGGAGAACAATCATGCAGAGAAAGCACATGACGCCGGAGGAAGTCGAGCGGGCGATGCAGGATCGGTCGACGATTTTGATGCTGAATTCGATGAACTGGATGATATGCTTGAGGACTTCGACGATGATGAGGATGACGATGAGGACGAAGACTTGTTCGATTTCAGTTTTTTCGACATACCGTGAGATTGCTGAATAAGAGGCTGCGGTGGCTTTTCCACGCCGCATTTACAGCCTGCAATTCAAAAAGTTCCCCGACGCGATGCGTCGGGGAACTTTTTGAATTTTTCGCTTATTCTTCGTCGCCTTCGGGGGAGTCGAGGCAATCGAAATGCTCCTGGCAGGCGGGGCAAACGAGGTCGCGGGGGTCGCAGGTCTCATCGAAGCAGACCGTCTCGCCGCAGTGCGGGCAGACAGCCTCATAGAAGCCGTCGCAGTCCTCATCGCAGTCGTCGCAGTCGCCGTCGCACGCAAACTCGTCGTCCTCATCTTCGTCCTCGTCGCAGAGGTATTCCTCAACCTCGCCGAGGTCTTCGTCCAGCTCTTCGACATAGTCGTTGAGCGTGGCGACATCGCCGCCGAGGTCGGAGAGATCGTTCGCCATTTCGTCGAGCGTCTCGACGACAGCCTTGAGCAGCTTGCCCTCCGGCTTGGTTTCGTCAAGGGTGAGACCCTCCATCAGGCCCTTCAGATACGCGGTCTTTTCGGTAATCGTCATAATTGTATCCTCCAATATGCAGTATTCATTCGGCCAAAGCCGACTTTGTAAAACAGAATTGAACAAAAAGTGCCGTGAAAAACCCGGCACTTTTCTTTGATTTATGCTCTGGACAGGTATTCGCCGGTTCTCGTGTCGACCTTGAGGACATCGCCGGTGTTGACAAACAGCGGAACCTTGATAACTGCGCCGGTCTCCAGCGTAGCGGGCTTGGTGGTGCCGGTCGCGGTATCGCCCTTGAAGCCGGGCTCGGTATCGGTAACTTCGAGCTCAACGAACGTGGGAGGCTCAACGCCGAAGACGTTGCCCTTGTAGGAAACGATGCGGCACATCATATTCTCCTTGACAAAGCGGAAGTCGTCGCCGAGCTTGTCCGCATTGATGGGGAGCTGGTCATAGGTCTCCATGTCCATGAAATAGTAGAGCTCGCCGTCGTTGTACAGGTACTGCATGTCCTTGCGCTCGACATAAGCGTTCTCAAACTTGTCGGTCGGGCTGAATGTTCTCTCCACGACCGCGCCGGTGATAACATTCTTCAGCTTGGTGCGGACGAAAGCCGCGCCCTTGCCGGGCTTTACATGCTGGAATTCGACGACCTGAAGCACATTGCCGTCCATTTCAAAGGTAACGCCGTTTTTGAAATCTCCTGCTACTACCATAAATATAAATCCTTCCCAACGACCGATGGTTTTATAGAATATAGGCGGAGGCGCGAGGTCGTCGTCGCTCTGACTCAGCCAGTATAATACAGCTTATTCTACCCTATTTTTCCCCGGATTGCAAGAGGTTTTTGCAAAAAAATCCGTCTTGCCTGCAAAAAACGGCGGAGAAACCGCCGTTTTCGTGCATTTTACTTGTCCAGCCACTTGAAAAGCGCAACGCAGAGCGCGGCTTCCAGGGCAACGAAGGCGGCGAACGCCGCGATCAGCCGCTTCATCGCTCAGAACAGCTCGATAAGCTCTTTTTGGGAGTGGGTGAGCGAGGTGACGGTGCCGTCATGCGCCCAGACCATGTCCTCGATGCGGCAGCCGTACTTGCCTGCGAGGTAAATGCCCGGCTCGACGGTGATGACATGCCCATTCTCGAAGAAGTCGGCGGAGCGGGGCGCGAAGTTCGGCGCCTCGTGGATTTCGAGGCCGACGCTGTGGCCGAGCGAGTGACCGAACGCGCCGTGATAGCCTGCGCCCTCGATGATGTCGCGCGCAATGGCATCGACGGCGGCGCACTTCATGCCGACCTTGGCGCCCTCGATGGCGGCGACCTGCGCCTCGAGCACCGTGTTGTAGAGGCGCTTCATCTCCGCGTCTGCCTTGCCGATGCAGACCGTGCGGGTCATGTCTGAGTGGTAGCCGTCCACCACGCAGCCGTAGTCCATCGTGAGGAACCCGCGCTCCAGCTTCCGGTTGCGCGGCACGCCGTGCGGCAGGGAGGAGGCGCTGCCCGACACGCAGATCGTGTCAAAGCTCTTGTCCTCGCCGCCGTGCTTGCGCATGAAGTATTCCAGCTCGGTGGCGACCTCGATTTCGGTCATTTCGGGGGTGATGGCCGAGAGAATGTGTGTGAATGCGTCGTCGGTGATCTTCTGCGCGGCGCACATTTTGTCCACCTCGTCCTTGTCCTTGACGCGGCGCATCTGCTCAATGACGCCGCGGGAGGGGATGAAGTCCACGCCGAACGCGTCCTTCAGCTTTTCGTGCTCGGCATAGGTGATGCGCGCCTCCTCAAAGGCGACGGTCTTCACGCCCTCGCGGGCGCAGACGTCGTGCATATAGGTCGCCATTTCCGCGCCGCGGGCGGGCGTGACGATGGTGAAGCCTGCGGGGGCGAGTTTTTCTGCCGCCTCGACATAGCGGAAGTCGGTGACGATGTGCGCGCTTTCCTTGGTGACGAGGACATAGCCGTCGGTGAAGCGGAAGCCGCTGATGTAATATTGGTTGAGAACATCGGTGATGACGATGGCGTCTGCAAAGGGCGCAATCTTTTCGCGAAGTTTTTCTGCACGGGTCATGGTATGTTTTCTCCTTTGGATTGATTTTTGTCGGTGAAGGATTGCCGTTGGCAATCGAGCGTATCCTTCATGGAATTATGCGAGGCGGTCTGGAAGTTTTTGTGTAAGACACCTCATCCACCGCTGACGCGATCCCCTTCCCCTGCCGGGGAAGGCTCGGATTGTTTTTGCCCCTCACTTAAGCGCGAGGTAACACTGCTTCATGGCGAGGGCATCCTCCGCCATGGTGCCGGCGGATTCGCAGATGATGCGCGGGCAGAGGCCGTCGCGCACGAGCGCCTCCGCAAGCGGCTCGAAATCCGGGCCGTATCGGCAAGGGAGAGATGCCGCTTTTCGCCCGCCGCCGTCCATTCGATCTTGGAAAAGTGGCAGTGCATGTAGCGCGCCTTGTCGTCGCCGAGGACTTCCGCCACGCGGTCAAACAGCGCGCGGTAAGCATCCGCGTTCGGGAACACGCCACCGCAGTCGCGCGCGTTGAGATGCCCGAAATCGACGACCGGCGAGAGCCGCGCGTCCATCTTGCAGAGCGTGAGCACCTCGTCGAGCGTGCCGAGCTGATTCTGTTTGCCCATGGTCTCCACACCGAGCGAAATCGGCACATCGCCGACCCGCTCGAGCGTCTTGTAGAGTGTGTCCGCAGAGAGGCGCATCGCCTCTTCGCGGCTGATTTTGCCCGCCGAGCCGCAGTGAATGACGATCTCGTTGGCGCCGAGCAGGGAGGCAGCCCACAGGCTTTTTTCAATGTAGTCAATGCTTTTCAGCCGCTTTTCGGGATCGACGCCCGAGAGCGAGATGAAATACGGCGTGTGCAGCGACATCTCGATGCCGCAGGCGCGTGCCGCCTCGCCGACCTCGGCGAGCGACTTTTCCCCGGCGGAAATGCCGTTGCCCGCTTCGTATTCGTAGGCGTCCAACCCCACGCTTTGCAGCCAGGCGGGCGCCTGCTTTGTGCTTTTGTTTCCGGCGGCATAGAAGCTCTCGCTGTTGCCGCCCGGCCCGAAATGCGGGCAGGTGCGTTTGTTAATCACGGTTTTCTCCTTTATGGGCTCGCCGATAGGCGGCGAGAAACGGTTTTTCAAGGGCACGCTTGCAGCGGAAGAAGAGCGTCTTCTTGTCGCGGATGGGCGGCACGATGATGCAGGGCACGCCGAGGCGGCGCGCCGAGAGGCAGTCGGTCAGCAGCTGGTCGCCCAGTACCGCGCAGGTGCGCACATCGACGCCGAGCGCGCGCGCCGCGTCCAGATAGCGGGCGGTGGAGGGCTTTTTCGCATCGGCATAGGCGACAAGCCCGAGCGGCGCGTTGTAGGTCTCCACGCGCGCGGGCGTGTTGTTGGAGATCAGTGCGAGCGCGATGCCCGCCGCCTGCATGGACTTGACCCATGCGCATATCTCGTCGTTCGGCTCGGCGTCCTCGTAGGGCGAGAGCGTGTTGTCGATGTCGCAGAGCAGGGCGGCGATGGAATTGTTCTTCAGAAATGCCGGCGTGATGTCCGCCGTGCGGGCGAACATGAAGTCGGGGGTCAGCGTCAGATTCACGGGGTTCTCCTGTCTTCGCTTGATTTCGTATGCAATTCTACCATATTCCGCGGCGTATTTCAAGCGCGTTGTTGTCGGAAAACCGCAAAAATGAAAAAAATTGCGAAAAAGGGTTGACAGAGCAGGCATACAGTGCTATCATTGAGCCATAATTTGATAGAGGCGCGGAAATCATCAGTAGCGCAGGTTCGGCTCACCGAGGCTTTGGACTGCGTGAAAGGGAAATCCGCCGAAATGGAAATGGGCGGTGCCGTTTACCGTTGGGCTGCGGGAGAATATGTCGCAGACTGTCGCTTCGAATTTGCGGAGCGGAGGGCTATTGGGTTTAACTTGTTACATATCTCACCCGGGACAGATGTTGTATTGAGCGACCGTAGCCTACGCTGCGGTCGCTTTTGATTTATATTTTGCAAAACGAAAGGAAAAAAGACCATGAGAAGAATTGTTTCCGTACTTCTTGCCCTCATCCTTGCCGCCATGACGCTCGGCGCATGCGGCGCAAAGACCGAAAAAGTGGATATGACCAAAGTCACCTCGCTCGTTGACCTGAAGGGCGCGAAAATCGCCGCGCAGGCAGGCACCTTCCATGTCGATGCGATGAACCAGATTCCCGAAGTCAAGGGCTCGACCTACCCCGAGTTTGCAGACCTCCTGACCGCGGTCAAGAGCGGCGCCATTGACGGCTATGTCGCCGAGGAACCGACCGCCTTTGCCGTCTGCCACAAGGACGCAACGCTTGACTATGTGCCGCTGAAGAACAACGACACCGGCTTTGTCGCAACGGCGGCAGATGTCGGCATCGCCGTCGGCCTTGTCACCGGCTCGGAGCTGGTGGACGAAATCAACGACATCCTTGCCACCATCCCCGCCGAGACCCGCTCTGCGCTGATGGAGCAGATGGTTGCCATCTGCGCGGGCGAGACCGTGACCGAGCTGGCGCTCACCTCCGAGGCACCCGCAAACCCTGTCGGCACGCTGCGCGTTGCGATGGAATGCGCGTATGAGCCCTACAACTGGACCGAGACCGAGAAGAAGTCGGTCGGTGCGGTCGCCATCACCGGCGAGGGCAAGGAAGGTCTGTATGCCAACGGCTATGATGTGCAGATCGCACAGTATATCGCCAACAAGCTCGGCATGACCCTCGAGGTCTGCTCCTATGAGTGGGATTCGCTGATCCCCGCGCTCCAGTCCGGCAATGTGGACGCGATCATCGCGGGCATGAGCCCCACGGCAGAGCGTGAAGAGCAGATCGACTTCACCGATGTGTACTACGAGTCCAACCTCGTTGTGATTTATAAGAAATAAGGAAGATTCTATCCCGCATTTCCCGATTCCATAAGGAAAGGTATTGAACATGCAGTTTTTCAAAGATGTCTTTGAGATTGTCACAAAATATTATCCCAATCTGCTGCGCGGCGTCGGCTACACGATGCTGATCGCGCTTGTCGGCACGATAGCGGGACTTCTTATCGGACTTGCCACCGGCGTCCTGCGGACGACCCCGCTCTCCAAAAACGGCTTTGTCCGCGCCCTGCAAAAGATTCTGAACGCCGTGATCGCCGTCTATGTCGAGATTTTCCGCGGCACGCCGATGATGGTGCAGGCGATGGTCATTTACTGGGGCTATGCGTTTGCCACCGGCGGCAACACCCTGCCGCTGATTCCCTCGGGTATTATCATTGTGTCCATCAACACCGGCGCTTATATGGCAGAGATTGTGCGCGGCGGCATCATCTCAATCGACAAGGGGCAGTTTGAGGGCGCGTCTTCCATCGGCATGAGCCATGTGCAGGCGATGCTCCATGTGATTCTGCCGCAGGTGCTGCGCAACATTCTCCCCTCGGTCAGCAACGAGTTTGTCATCAACATCAAGGATACCTCGGTGCTGAATGTCATCGGCGTGACGGAGCTGTATTACTTCGCCGGGATCATCAAGCGGCAGTCGTTCCAGACCTTCCAGACCTATCTTGTCGTCTGCGTGATTTACTTTATCCTGACCTTCACCGTCACGCGTCTCTTGCGTTTTGTCGAGAGCAAGCTGGACGGCGATGAAAACTACACCATTTTCGGCTCGCAGAGCGACAGCGCCGCCGAAATTCACATCAAAAAGGAGGCGTGACCGATGTGCGAAACCACCGGACAGGACACTGTCATTGAGATTCGCCACCTGCAGAAGACCTTCGGCGACCATGAGGTGCTCTCCGACATCAATCTTGAGGTGCACCGCGGCGAGGTCGTCAGCATCATCGGCTCGTCCGGCTCGGGCAAGTCCACGATGCTCCGCTGCGTCAACCTCTTGGAAACGCCGAGCGGCGGCGAGATCCTCTTCCACGGCAAGGACATCACCTCCCGCGATGTTGATCTGCGCAAGTACCGCGCCAAGGTCGGCATGGTGTTTCAGCAGTTCAACCTGTTCAACAATATGACTGCTCTGCAGAACTGCATGGTCGGGCAGACCCGCGTCCTCGGCAGAAAGCCCGAGGAGGCGGAGAAGATTGCCATGGAGTACCTCACAAAGGTCGGCATGGCGCAGTACATCCATGCAAAGCC
>OGFG01003676.1_pt1 | contig 10670 bp, 8 predicted proteins | sample 1570761 | NCBI WGS metagenome assembly OGFG01 (sample SAMEA2581938, study PRJEB24529) | metagenome | biome: Human gut stool | place: China | collected 2011 | reverse complement strand
AAAATCTATCACATCCATCTTGAACTTTTATAACAGCTCTTGTCTTTTCTGTATATGTAACATCTCCAAAATCAACGAATTCTCTTTGTTGCATTACATCTTCCATATTTTCTTCTTTTTTATTTTCTTCTATATATTTTTCTACATATTCTACAATGTTTTTCTTTTCATTATTTCCTAGTACCAAATCAATTTCTTCCATTTGTTCTACTTCTTCTTTTGATACTTGAACATAACATCCACATGCAACAATTATCGCATTTTTATTTATATCTTTCATTCTTCTTAACATCTGTCTTGATTTTCTATCTGACATATTTGTTACTGTGCATGTATTAATTACATATATATCTGCTTTTGCTTCCCCTTCTATTACTTTATATCCTTTTTCTTTAAACTTTTGTGCCATCGCGTTTGTTTCATATTGATTTACTTTGCATCCTAAAGTTATAAAAGATATTATTTTGTTATTTTTATTTTCTATCATTTTATTGCTCTCTTTCTTATTTCATCTTTATATATAATACATTATTTTATATTTAACTGTCTATATAAATTTTAATTTATTTTATTATCTGCATTGTGTTTTTATATATTAGGCATTTTTCATAATTTTTCTAATATATAATAAAGACAAACGAGATCTTCCCATTTGTCTTTTTTTATTATTCTTACTTTATAGTACATCTAAATTGTCTAGTGCTTTACCTGTACCTAATGCAACACATGATACTGTATCTTGTGCTATCATTACATTAATTCCTGTTTTTTCTTGTAAAAGTTTATCTAATCCGTCTACTAAACAACCTCCACCTGTCATATATATTCCTTTGTCACTAATATCTGCTGCTAATTCTGGTGGTGTTCTTTCTAAAACTGAATGAACTGCATCTACTATCATCATTGCTGGTTCTATTAAAGCTTCTAACATTTCGCTTGAATGTACTGTTATTGTTTTTGGTAATCCTGTTGATAAATCTCTTCCTCTTATGTCCATTTCTGCATCTTGAATTTTTGGATATACACAACCTATATTTAATTTTAAATCTTCTGCTGTTCTTTCTCCTATTGCTAAGTTATGTTTTTTCTTTATATATTTTACTATTGATTCATCAAATTTATCACCTGCAACTTTTAATGATGTACTCTCAACAGATCCTCCAAGAGAAATTACAGCTATATCTGTTGTTCCTCCTCCAATATCCACAATCATATTTCCACAAGGTTTTGCAATGTCTAATCCTGCACCAATTGCAGCTGCTATTGGTTCTTCTATTAAAAATACTTTTCGTGCACCAGCTTGCATTGCAGCATCTATAACTGCTTTCTTTTCTACTTCTGTTACTCTTGATGGTATACAAATCATAGTTCTTGGTGCAAATATCGTTTTTCCTTTTACTTTATTTATAAAATATTTCAGCATTTTTTCAGTAACTGTATAATCTGATATTACACCTTCTCTTAGTGGTCTTGTTGCAACTATATTTCCTGGTGTTCTTCCTAACATTCTTCTTGCCTCTTGACCTACGGCTAACACTTCTTTTGTGTTATTGTCAACAGCCACTACTGATGGCTCTCTTAAAACAACACCTTTCCCTTTTACATATGCAATTATTGTTGCCGTTCCTAAATCTATTCCTATATCTTGCCCAAATCCCAACATAAATAATCAATTTCCTTCCACTCACTCAATTTTCCAACTTTTGTTTTTTATTTTTTCCTTATGTATTCCCTATTATTTTATGTACATTTTTTCCAAATTATATTCATAATTTTATTTTTTGGTATAATCTTTTTCTGTTTCTTTTATAATATATATTGGTCTTTTTTTAACTTCTAAATATGTTTTTGATAAATATTGTCCAATAATGCCTATTGTAAATAATTGTATTCCACTAACAAATACTATTATACATGCCATTGATGGCCATCCAGCCGTTGGATCTCCATATACTAATGTTTTTACTATTATAAAAATTATTGCTATAAATGCTACTAAACAGAATATTAATCCAACTATTGATGAAAATATTAATGGTGTTGTTGAAAATGCCGTTATCCCTTCTAATGCATATTTGAACAATTTCCAAAATGACCATTTGGTTTCTCCAGCAACTCTTTCAACATTTTCATATTCAATCCATTTTGTATCAAATCCTACAAAACTAAATAATCCTTTTGAATATCTATTATATTCTTTTAATGAAATTATGCTGTCTACTACTTGTCTTTTCATTAATCTATAATCTCTTGCTCCATCTACCATTTCAATATTAGACATTTTATTTATTATTTTATAAAACATTCTAGCAAAGAAACTTCTAATAGGTGGTTCACCTTTTCTTGTAACTCTACGTGTTCCTACAGAATCATATCCTTCATTTTTTATGGCATCATACATTTGTTTTAATAATGCTGGTGGATCTTGTAAGTCAGCATCCATTAATGTTACATAATCTCCTTCTGCCGCTTCTAATCCTGCATACATTGCTGCTTCTTTTCCAAAATTTCTTGAAAAAGATATATATCTAACTTTTGGATCTTTTTGATTTAATTCTTTTATTATTTTTAATGTATTATCTTTTGAGCCATCATTTACAAATATATATTCAAATTCAACTATTCCTTCAAAATCTTTTTTTCTTACTCTTTCCATTTCTTCGTAAAATAATGGTAAAGCTTTTTCCTCATTGTAACAAGATACTACTACAGATATTTTTTCCATTTTTTATTCCTTCCATTATTTTTTTCTATTTTGAATATATTTCCAAGAATCTTTGCACATATCATTCAATGTTTTTGTTGCTTCCCAATGTAATTCATTTTTTGCCTTTTGAGGATCTGAATAACATGTTGCTATGTCTCCTGCTCTTCTTTCTACAATTTTATAATTTACTTTTTTTCCTGTTGATTCTTCAAATGCTTTTACCATGTCTAAAACACTATAGCCTGTTCCTGTTCCTAAGTTATATATAAATAAACCTTGTTTTTCTTTGTCTAATTTGTCTAATGCACTTATATGTCCTTTGGCTAAATCTACAACATGAATATAGTCTCTTACTCCTGTTCCATCATGTGTATTATAATCATTTCCAAACACTGAAAGTTCTTTTAATTCTCCATTTGCAACCCTAACAACATAAGGCATTAAATTGTTTGGAATTCCTTGTGGCTCTTCTCCAATAAGTCCACTTTCATGTGCTCCAACCGGATTAAAATATCTTAATATACATATATCCCATGTATTATCAGATGCATATATATCTTTTAAAATTTGTTCAATAAACAACTTTGTTGTTCCATAAGGATTTGTTGTTCCTCCTGTTTTACAGTCTTCTGTAAGTGGTATTCTTTCTGGTTCTCCATATACTGTTGCAGATGAACTAAATATAAATTTCTTTACATTATATTTTCTCATTGTTTCTAATAATACTAATGCTCCTGAAATATTATTTTCATAATATTCTAATGGTTTTTGTACTGATTCTCCAACTGCTTTATATCCTGCAAAATTTAAAACTGCTTCTATTTTATTTTCTTCAAAAACTTTTTCTAATTCTTTTCTATTTAAATAATCAACTTCATAAAATTTAAAGTCTTTTCCTGTTATTTCTCTTATTTTATCTAATACTTCTGGTTTACTGTTTGAAAAATTATCTATTATAACTATGTCTCTTCCTGCATTTAATAATTCAACTGCTGTATGACTTCCTATAAATCCTGCTCCACCTGTTACTAATATTGACATACTAATCCTTCCCTTCTCTACATAAGATTCTATTTATTTTTTGCATTTGTATTATATCATTATTTTTAACTGGTTTCAATGCTAAACAGAGTATTATTAAAAAATTTTTAATATTTAAAAATATTTTTTGTAACATACATTCATATCAACATACCCATTTATTCCATCTATTTGTGCCTTGTCTGTAAATTGCCATATATCATAAGTTTTTGAATATTTATCCAAATCACTTGGAATTTGGCCATTATTATTTGTTCCATAGTCTGCTCCCCATAAAGAATAATCAGCTGGTAGTCTTAATATTTCCATATAATTATTTAACCAATATGAATATGAATAAACGCCAACTTCATATCCTGCATTTTTCATTGTCTCACAAAATGCAATGGTAATATCTGTTATTGCTTTTTTTCCATAACTAATTTGGCTGTCTTCTTCTATATCATAAAAAATTGGTAATTCAAAACTAGAATTTCCACTTGATTTTAAATATTTAATTAATTCATTTGCTTCTAATTTTGCATCTTCTACATTTTTAGCATAAGAATATAAATAAATTCCTAAAGGAATCTTATTTTGCTTTGCTAATTTATAATTTTTTTCAAACTTTGAGTCAACTATAAATCTTTTATTATTTTCACTATACCACCCAACTTTTGTAATCATAAAATCTATTTTTTGGCTTGCTACTAATTTTTCATAATTAATATCACCTTGCCAATGTGATACATCTATTCCTATATAATGTTTTTTATATTTACTTACAATTCTTATTTTTATTCCTTCTATTCTTAATCCTTTTCCCACTGTTCCTGCCATTTCTCCATCTCTATACCAATTTGTCCAGCCAATATCTTGTATATGTACTTTATATTCTATGGTATAATCTTCTAAATTTTCTAATTCTATTTGTATTGCTTCTATTCTTTTAGATTGTCCTTCTGTTCCTGCTACTTGTCCATCACTTTTCCAATCTTGCCAACCTATGTCCTGAATATGTACTTTATATCTCATTTTGGCACCATCTGGAGCATTTGAAAAGCCTATCTGAATCGCTTCCATTCTTTTAGATTGCCCTTCTGTTCCTGCAGTTTCTCCATCATATCTCCAATTTTGCCACCCTACATCTTCTACATGTGATATATATGCTACTTTAAATACTGATTTATCAACTAATTTTATTTCAATTGCTTCTACTCTTTTGGATTGCCCTTCTGTTCCTGCTACTTCTCCATCATATTTCCATTCTTGCCATCCTATGTCTTGGATATGTACTCTATACATTATTGAATATTCTTCACTATATTCGAGTTCTATTTTTATTGCTTCCAACCTCTTAGATTGACTTTCTGTCCCAGTTAATTCCCCATTATATTTCCAGTTTTGCCAACCTATATCTTCTATATGTGTTTGATATTTTATTTTTATATTTTCTAAATTTTTTAGTTCTATTTTTATTGCTTCTAATCTTTTTGATTGTCCCTCTGTTCCTGCTATTTCTCCGTCTTTAACTTGTGTCTGCCAGCCTATATCTTGTACATGTGTCTGATATTTTACACTAGCACTTTCTTTTGCTTTTACTTTATTTGGAATTATAAAACTAATCAATAAAAATGCACAAATTACTATTATTTTTTTTCTTTTTGTCATCTTTCACCTCCTGTTTTTATTATATAATAGTCTTTTTGTGCATTCAATGTAAAATCTTGGCACTCTTAAAACAATTCAATTACACTTTCGATAATCTCTTTAACTGTTAATTGATTGTTTTGGTTTTCAGTTATAAAAATAATCTTTTTGTCACCATCTTCAAAATATTGATATGTTTGATATTCGTCCATATCTTCAAAATTATAATCTAATATTTCTCCTGTTATTTCATCTACAATATAACATGTGCTTGATATATCAATAATATATAATTTATTGCCATTTATTATTTCTTCTATTTTTTTATCATACTCATTTTGATTTTTCTTATTTTTGATTTTTAAATATCCATTTTCATTTATTTCATATTTAGATTTTGTTACTGAAGAAATATATTTCAAAAACTCAGACTGACTTTCACTTTTTATCCATATACCAGCATATTTAGGATGATTTTTTTCTAATAAATCATCTAATTCTTCTTTTTCTGGTACTTTATTTTTTATCATTCCTGCAAATGCTACTTTGTATTTTACACTTGATTTTATTGTTGCAATTTTTACACTGTCTTCTCCTTCTTGAATTTCATACAAATCATAATCTCCTTGCTTTCCTGTTTCTTCAATTATTTCTGTTTTCTCTTCATCTGATATTTGGCTTTCTTTTTGTGTTGATGTAGTAATTTGTATCTCTTTTTCTACATTTTCTGTATTTTCTGTATTTTCTTTATTATCATCACTTTTTTCTTCTTGTTTTATATTTTCACTAGAATTATTATTATCATTTTCTTTTGGATTATTTTCTTTTCTTACAGTACATATTACAATAACATTAATTATTAATATACAAATTGTTATACATATAATTACTTTTTTTCTATTTATCTTCATTTTACAATTAAAAGGGCTATTTTACTAACCCTTTCCTTTCTTAAATAATTTTTTCTAACATTTTCATTGTTGCATATATATATCTATTTGAAAAATCTTTATCTATTACTGATTGATGATTTTTCACACCATCTCTTGGAAGTTCTATTAATGCTGTTTTAGCTGGTCTTCCTTGTGAACCTAAATAAGTTCTTCCCCAACTAATCATATATCCAGAACCATATCTTCCAACAGATCTTTTATTATTTTCAGGAAATTGTTGTTCATAATAAGAACAAATATTTTCATCACCTATTAATTGTTGTGTCCAACCATGTAAATCAACTAATATTGTTTGTCCATCTTTAGATTTATTTTTTAACATAAAATCTCTTAATGCTTGTGCTTCATAAGCTTGGAAACCTATATCTCCATTATAATTTCTATCAGATGTAAATTTTTCATATGTACTTCCAATCTGCCAGCATCTATTTAGGTCTATTCCTTTATTTTGTTGTGCTTGACTATATAATGTTGTTCTTCCAGGCCCATTATTTGTGCTTCCTTCTTGTAATCCATCTTGATTTACTCCTGGAAAAATATATATTGTCCATTTTTTAGCTAAATCATAATCTTTGTCTTCTAAAAGCTTATTATAAAAATTGTTTGCTATTTCAATAAGTTCATATCCATCTTTATCCCATTTGTCTTCATATCCATGTATTGCAAATGTTGCAAAAAAAACATTTTTTCCTGTGCCATATTTTAAATATTTTAATTCACTTCCACCTTTATCAGCCACATTTAGACCTGTTTTTCCATATGTTCCTTCTTGTCGTTCAAATTTAGGCTCTTCTTGTGAATCTGAATCATTTTCTTTTGAAATAATTCTTATTTGAATTGCTTCTAATCTTTTTGATTGCCCTTCGGTACCAGATATTTCTCCATCTTTTACCCAATCTTGCCAGCCTATATCTTGTACATGTACTCTGTATTCAATTGAATAATCTTGTGTATTTTCAAGCTTTATTTGAATTGCCTCTAGTCTTTTTGACTGACCTTCTGTTCCTGCCATTTCTTCACTGTCTTTCCAATCTTGCCAACCTATATCTTGAATGTGCACTCTATATTTTAATTTTAGATTTTTTATATTTGTTAATAATTCAATTTTAATTGCTTCTAATCTTTTTGACTGACCTTCTGTTCCTGCTATTTTTTCTTCTGCTTTCCAATTTTGCCATCCTATATCTTGCACATGTACACTATAATTTACTGATATACTTGTTTGTTTCTCAACTATTTTTATTTGAATTGCTTCAAGCCTTTTTGATTGTCCTTCTGTTCCTGCTTTTTCTCCATCATATCTCCAATCTTGCCAACCTATATCTTGTATATGTACTCTATACATTATTGAATATTTATCACTTTCTTCTAGTTCAATCTTTATTGCTTCTAATCTTTTAGATTGTCCCTCTGTTCCAGCTAATGTTCCATCATATTTCCAATCTTGCCAACCTATGTCTTGGATATGTGTTTGATATTTTATTTTTACACCACTTAAATCTTTTAAAGTAATTTTTATTGCTTCAAGTCTTTTGGCTTGTCCTTCTGTCCCTGCCATTTCTCCATCTTTAGCCTGATTTTGCCAACCTATATCTTGTATATGTGTTGTATAACAAATACTTGGTTCTTTTTCTGGTTCTTCATCTGGCTTTTCTTCTGTTTCACTTGTAGATTCTGTTTTTGGCAATTCTGTAGTTCCATTTGAGGTTACTTCTGCTGGTTTTTCAATAGTTTCAAGTACAGATTGTTCTACAGGTTCTTCTGTAACTTCTTTTTTTCCTTTATCCAATGACTCTTCAACATTTTCATCTTTCTTTTCTTCAACAGCTTCACTCAATTCTTTTGTTTTACTTTCTTCTGCATATATTTGAGGAATACTAATAATTAAACATGTTAGAATACAAAAAAATACTTTTATTATTTTCTTCATTTTTAATTTTTCCTTTCTTTATAATATGCTATATACATATACTAAAACTTTTCCTAATCCTACTTTATTAGCAATTGACATTGTTATAACAATTAATCTAATACTAAATAATTCTCCTTTTGGTTTCCACAATCTTACAACTTTATTCTTTTTATAATTAGGAAACTTTTGCTTTAACCAGTTAAACAATTTATCATATTCTTTGCTAATTGTTTTGTAATCTAATTTTTTTGTTGAAAATAATATAAGCCAAATTATATATTTTATAAAATGAGCTTCAATCATCTCATAATTCTTTTCTAATATTCCATTTTCTTTTAACATATTATAACAAGAATCTATTAATTCAAAAACTTGTAATTGTGTTATATTTTTTTGAATAGTATTTGAGACACTTTTAGTATTAAAAAACCAATTATATCCAACATAATCAATTGATTTTACATTTCCTAATAATAAAGCTTTTAAGTTAAAATACATGTCTTCTCCTAAATTATTTTCCAGAAAAGTAATATCATTTTGTATTAAATATTGTGTTCTATATATTTTAGCCCAAGGAGCCATTATCATATATTTTGACCATTCTCCATCATTCAATTTCAATGTTTTTAAAATTTTACCTGTTTCTGTTATTCTCCTATATCCACCAATAACTGCATCACAATCATCTTTTTCAATCTCTTTTACAAATGTTTCTATATAATCTTTATCTAAATAATCATCATTATCCATAAACATAATATACTTTCCTGTAGCTCTTTTAATACTTTCATTTCTAGTTCTTGCAACACCTTTGTTCTCTTGTTCAATTGCAGTAATTTTATTAGGATATTTTTCTTTATATTCATTTATAATTTGTTGAGAATTATCTTTTGAACCATCATTTACAATTAAAATATCATAATCATGATATGTTTGATTTAAAATACTTTCTATACATTTTCCTATGTATTCTGCTGAATTATAAACAGGTATAATTATTGTTACTTTACTCATTTTCTTCCTCTTTATTAAAGATTTTTCTTAATTTTATATTTGTATATGTTGTGTAAATTATAAATTGTAATGCCATTATTGCAAAATATGCTATTACAGCCCCATTCATTTCTTTTTGTTTTGTTAATATATTTGAGCATACAATTGCAAATAGAGATATAATTATATATGCTATAAATTGTGAAAATGTTTCTCTTACAGCTGTTAATACTGATGAATATATTACTCCTATTGTATATAATGTTGCTGATATTATAATAATCAACAAACCTATTCTATATACTTTTAAATCAATTCCATACACTAATCCCAAAACTTCTGGCCCTAAGAAATATGCTAATAATGATGATATAATTCCAAATGCTACTATCATAAATATTAATTTTAGAATAAGTTTATTTAAATTTTTCAAATCTCTATTTTTATACAATTCCACTATTTTATTCAAATAAGGATGTATCAAAAATTGTGCAACTAATCCTATAACTGTTGCAGGCATTACTATAATTCCAAATATTGTTTGATAATTTTCTGCTAAAAAACTATCAATTGCATATTTTGGTGCATTTAATATATATACTCCTAAAAATGATATTGCAAATGTAAAAAATCCTGATTTGAATATTTTTAAAATATTTTCTTTTTTTACTTTTGTCTTTAAATCCACAAATTTTAATACATTTTTAAAATCAAAAACTATTAATATGATTATATTAACAAGTATTATTGATATTGTAGATGTAATCATATTTTTTGTAATATAGTCTATTATAAAAAATAATATTACTGAAAATAATGCTTTCATAAAAAATGATTTTCCTACAATTTCTAGTCTATCATTTTTTTGCAATATTCCATAAAACACTTCTGAAATTGCTTCTAATGCTTTGTATGTGCTCAATGCAACAAATATTGTAGATTTATATAGATTATATCCCTTAAAAATTACAAATAAGATAACAATAATAATTACTGCACCTGATGATATCAAACGGTTTACAATGTAATCGGTATCACTAATTTTATCGTTATTTTCTGTGACTTGATAAATTCTTCCAGCATATATTCCTATCATATATAAAATACAGGCAGTCGAAAATGCTATTGTAAAAATACCTGCATCTTCTAAACCATTTATTCTTGTTATTGCAATCATAAAGAATAATGAATTTAGTGCATTAGTTGTTGTTCCTATTATATTCCAAATAAAATTTGCTTTAAAATTTGTTTTCTGTTCCAATTAAATCTCCCTATTTTTTTATTTAACTATTCGTTTTTATTGCCTTTTTATAGAAATGCATAATGAACTTTGCTATTCCTTTTGGCCAAAATTTTTTAAACATTTCATAATCTTCTTCTAATCTAATATTATTTTGTATTAAATTTGAAGTTTCAGACTCTTCATGTATTCTAT
>OGFG01003669.1_pt1 | contig 10691 bp, 8 predicted proteins | sample 1570761 | NCBI WGS metagenome assembly OGFG01 (sample SAMEA2581938, study PRJEB24529) | metagenome | biome: Human gut stool | place: China | collected 2011 | reverse complement strand
GACTCGAACCCACGGTCTCCAGTGCCACAAACTGGCGCGTTAACCAACTACGCTAAATCCACCATTGAATACTGCATTTAATTGCAATAACCAAATGCAGTATCTATTTTACCTCATAAAGTATATGTTTGTCAACAATTAATTGTTATTTTTTTTAAATTTCTTATTTTATTTTAAGAAATTACCATTTTATTCTTCTACAGCCCAAATTATAAGTCTTCCTTTTGAGTTATCTGTACATGTTTGTAGCGAAATTTCTCTTTTTCCATTTGTTTCTCTCATTATAAAGTCGCCATCATCGGGAGATGTTTCATAAATGTTATAAATATTATATTTTAATTTTGTACCAGAATTATCTGTAATATACACTTTATCTCCTAATTTTAATTTATCATTATTTCCAAAGAAAGAGCCATTTCTGTAGTTGTGACCTGATATAACTGTATTTCCAGGTTGATTTAAGCCATTAGCACTATATAAAATTGCAACTGCAGCTTCTATTGATGATGGGGTTGCTTTTTCTAATATTGGATACTCAAGTTTAATTGCAGGAATTTCAATTTTACCTTCTACATTATAACCTTTATATTGTACCTTTTTCGTATTGTTGTTAGAAGAATTTCCTCCGGTTGTAGTATTTGTTGTATTCTCTGCTGGTTTTGTGTCTATATTTGGAATTTCAACATTTTCTACAGTATTACTTCCTATCAAATTTAAGTTTGTATCAAAATCATCAAGTACTTTTGAAGTATCTCTATCTGTTGTCTTTTTTCTATATACATCATACCCTAAAAATCCTAATAAAATTAAAACAGCTATTACAACAATTCCTAATATTATAGTTAATATTTTCCCATATTTTCCTTCGCTCATCTCTTCCTCCTATAGTATAAAATCATATTACATCTATTATACCATATTTTATCATTTTTGCCTATAATTTTGTCGTTTTTTCTAAATTTATCTATATCTACTTTTTATATTGACATTCTATTAATTTCTTTTTGTCATTTTTATTACAATAACTAAACAATCTTTGGTCCCATTTTTCCACCTGCTAATATATGAAAATGCAAATGCATAACTTCCTGTCCTGCATCTTTTCCACAGTTTGTTATAACTCTAAATCCATTCTGGTCTATTCCTAGTTGTTTAGCAATTTTGTTTATTGCTAAAAATATATTAGATGCAATTTCTTTATTTTTTTCATTTATTTCTAGCACATTTTCAATATGTTGCTTTGGTACAACTAAAATATGAATTGGTGCTGCTGGATTTATATCCTTAAATGCTAACACATTTTCATCTTCATATATCTTTGTTGAAGGAATTTCTCCTTTAATAATTTTACAAAAAATACAATCTTCCATACTCTTCTCCTTTTTCGCCCAATAGGGACGCCCTTTTTGGGGACGTTACATATTGAATATTATAAATAAACTCTTATAAGATTTTAATAACATTTCGCCCAAAAAGGGGCGTCCCTATTGGGCGAAATTGTTATTCAAGTATTGCCTTTATTCTTCTAACTCCAGCTGAACTTGCTTCTTCTTTCTTTATTTTAAAGTGTCCTAATTCTGAAGTATTTTTTACGTGAGGACCTCCGCATAGTTCTTTTGATACTGTTTCTTTATCATTTCCAATTGAATAAACTGTAACTATGTCTGGATATTTTTCTATAAACATGCATTCTGCTCCAGATTTTATTGCATCGTCTTTCTTCATTTCTTCGCATTTTACATCTAGGCCACGTGATATCCACTCGTTTACTAAGTCTTCTACTTTCTTCTTTTCCTCATCTGTAAGCTTGTGGTCACAGCTGAAGTCAAATCTCATTCTTTCTGGTGTTATGTTTGAGCCTTTTTGATGTACATCTTTTCCAAGTATTACTTTTAATGCAGCATTTAGTAAGTGTGTTGCTGTGTGATATCTTACTTCTTGTTCACCTGTTCCGGCAAGTCCACCCTTGAATTTTTGCTCACTACCCATTCTAGATTTTTCCTGGTGCTCTTTGAATAGTTTGTCAAATTCTGTTGTATCAACTTTTAATCCTGCTTCTCTTGCTAAATCTTGAGTAACTTCTGGTGGAAATCCATAAGTTTCGTATAAAGTAAATAGGTCTTGTCCTGAAATTGTGTCTTTTCCTTCATTTTTCATTCTATTTACTATCTTGTTGAATTCTCTTTCTCCACGCTCAAGAGTTTTCTCAAATTTGTCTTTTTCTTCTATTATTACACTCTTAATTTTATTGCTATTTTTATGTAGTTCAGGATACATTTCTTTTAAAGTATCTATATTTAAATCTATTAATTCTCCTAATTCATTTAAATTAATTTGTAGTTTTCTTAAATGTCTCACCATTCTACGGATTAATCTTCTTAAAATATATCCTCTATCAACATTGCTTGGAAGTCCACCATCTTGAATTATCATCATACTAGCACGTAAGTGTTCTGCAACAATTCTTCTGCTCTCTATGCTATCATTTTCTCCGGCTAATTCTTGTAATTTATCCATTACTGGTTTGAATAATTCTGTATCAAACGGAGTTTCTTTTCCTTGTAATAACATAGTCATTCTCTCTAGTCCAAGTCCTGTATCAACATTGTGTTGTTTTAATTTTGTGTATTTTCCATCTTTTGTCTTGAAGAATTCCATAAATACGTTATTCCAAATTTCAACATATTTACCACATCCACAAGATGGGTTACAATTTTCTGAGCATTTTGGCTTTCCTGTATCATAAAACATTTCTGTATCTGGTCCACAAGGTCCTTCTTCTCCAGCAATCCACCAGTTATCATCTTTTCCAAAATAATAGATTCTATCTTCTGGAATTCCTGCTTTCTTCCAACAAGAAGCTGTAACTTCGTCTCTTTGGCAGTCTTTGTCTCCTGCAAAGCATGTTACAGATAATTTTTCTACTGGTATTCCTAGTTCTTTTGTTAAGAACTCAAAACTCATCGCTATTGATTCTTCTTTAAAATAATCTCCTAAAGACCAGTTTCCAAGCATTTCAAAATATGTTAAATGTCTGTTATCTCCAACTTCATCAATGTCGTTTGTACGTAAGCATTTTTGGAAATCTGTTAAACGTGTTCCCTCTGGGTGCTTTTCTCCTAATAAATATGGTACTAATGGTTGCATTCCAGCAGTTGTGAATAATACAGATGGATCATTCTCTGGTATTAATGGTGCACTTGGAATTACAGCATGTCCATGTCTCTTGAAAAAATCTAAATATTTATTTCTTATTTCTATAGCCTTCATATAATTTCCTCTTTTCAAATTTTCTTATATAATTTTACCATTTAATCTCAATTTGTCAATTAAAACCTTGTAAATTTGGTTATAAATGATTATTTTATAAAGCCTCAACATGTCACTCCTGGTCGGAGCTCCTTCGGACTTTTCAAAGGCGAGCTTCCAGTTTCGTTTTAAAAATAATCATTTATTCACCTAATTTAAGACAAAATTCCTATTAGCTCTCTTGTTTCATCATTGTTTTCTTTAATTTTTACATCTAAAATTTTATTTACAAATTTATCTGATTGTTCTTCCTCACCCGCGACTTTTACCATCATATAATTTGTTGTATGTCCTTTAAAAAAGCCATCTTCAAATTCTTCAAATAATACTTTTACAGTTTTACCTATATAACTTTGATTGTGTTTATTTTCCGTACTATTTGATAATTCTATTAATTTGTCGCTTCTTTCTTCTTTTTTATTTCCGTCTATCTGGTTTGGCATTTTTTCTGCAACTGTTCCTCTTCTTGGAGAATATTTAAAAACATGTAATCTGTAAAAATCTATCTCTTTCAAAAATTCGTATGTTTTTGCAAACTCTTCGTCTGTTTCACCTGGAAAACCAACTATAACATCTGTTGTAAAGCTTGCCTCTGGATAATATTTTCTAAGTGTTGCAACAGCATCTCTATAAATTTGTGTTGTATATTTTCTGTTCATTCTCTTTAAAGTTTCGTCGCATCCACTCTGTAAAGATAAATGAAAATGGTCACAAATTTTATCTAATTTAGATAATCTTGTTGCAAATTCTTCATCTACAATTGTTGGTTCTAATGAGCTAAGTCTTATTCTATCTATACCATCAATTTTGTTTATAGCCTCTAACAAATCTATTAATCTTATTTTTTTAGAAGTATTTTCATTATCAAAATCTTTACCATAAGAAGCAACATGTATTCCTGTTATTACAACCTCTTTAATTTCCTCTTTTGCAATTTTTTTAATTTCAGAAACAACACTCCCAATTTTTCTGCTTCTTATTCTTCCTCTTGCATATGGAATTATGCAGTATGAACAAAACATATTACATCCATCTTGTACTTTTACAACTGCTCTATTTTTTTCTGTATATGTAACATCGCCAAAGTCTAAAAATTCTTTTTGTTTTGATACATCGTCTATTTCAGCTTCCTGGCTTTTCTTGTCCTGCTCGGCCATTTTTTCCATATAGTTTTCCACAATTTGCACAATTTCATTCTTTTCATTTATGCCTAAAATTATATCTATTTCTGGAATTTGCTCTAACTCATTTTTTGCAACTTGCGCATAACAGCCACACACAACTAAAACAGCAGAAGGATTTATCTCTTTAACTCTTCTAAGCATCTGTCTAGATTTTCTTTCTGCCATATTTGTAACAGTGCATGTATTTATTACATAAATATCTGCTTTTTGTGTATTCTCAACTATTTCATAATTATTCTTTATAAATTGCTGTTCCATTGCATTTGTTTCATACTGGTTAACCTTACAACCTAGAGTATAAAAACTGACTGTTTTCTTCATTTAAAGTTCATTCCTTACAATATATTTAGGTTTTATTTTGTCTCCTATAGACATTACATTTCTTACGAAATCAATTACTTGTCTATTTTAGCACGTTTCGGTAAAAATGGCAATAACAATATTATGTTTCTCTGCCGTATTTTACAAGAACAAATCTGGAAATTTTCAATTTTCTATCATTACATTCCCATTTACATTTCTCTATAAAATTTAAATTTTTTTCATGTGCATTATTTTATATAATATATTTTTCTGAAAAGTAATTAAAATTAAATTTTACAAATCTTGCTAATTTTTCTTCATTTTAATTTTTGTTTTTTACACTCACGGCAATAAATATATAAAAATGTTTAATATTTTTATTTTGACGCATACTAATATTGTTATCAAATTTTATTTACCTTATTATTATTTCTTTACTCATAGGTTTCTGTAAAGTTAAAGGTTTACATGTTATTATTTTATATATTTTAAAGGTATATTAACGTAGTTTATGCCTTATGAAAGGAACGTGACAAATTATGGCAGTAGATTATTGTATTATTGGATCAAGATTAAAACAAGCTAGAATTAAAGCTGGTTTAACTCAGCAAGAATTAGCAGAACAAACTAACCTTTCAGTTGCTTTTATTAGTAGAATTGAAAGAGGTAGTTCTCATATAAATTTAAAAAGATTAAGTGAATTTTGTACTATATTAAATGTTTCAGAAGGTTACATTTTAAGTGGTGTTTCTGATAAAAATGAGAAATATTTATATAACGAGTTTAACGATATATTAAAGAAATGTTCTCCAGAAAAACAAAAACTAATTTATAAACTTTCTCAAGTAATAGCTGAAGAAGACGAAACATATAAATCAAAAAAATAACACAATAACTGAGAACAGCTTTTATATTTTATTTTGTGTATTCGTCAACCCGTCGTATAACGACGGGTTACATTTTTAGCTATAACTATCTATAACATTTTGTTTTCTCTTCTTTTTTATTTTACAAAAAAAACAGTTTTATCTTTTTAATTTTTATTTCACTATTTTCATCATAAATTTCCAAAATTTTTATTGATAATTACACCTCACTATGCTAATATTAATACTGAAATATTTAACTATTTCATATTATCTTATAGGAGGGATATTTATATGGATTTTAAACAATGGAATACTTTTAATAAAGGAGAATGGACACATGAAATCGACGTTAGAGGTTTCATTCAAAAGAACTATACTCCATACACAGGAGATGAAAGTTTCTTATCTGGTGCTACAGAAAGAACTTTAAAATTATGGGATAAAGTTCTTAAATTATATGAAAAAGAGAAAGAAAACGGCGTTCTAGATGTTGATACAAAAACTCCTTCTGGAATTAATAGATACGAGGCTGGATACTTAGACAAAGATTTAGAGGAAATAGTTGGTTTCCAAACAGATGCCCCATTAAAAAGAGCTATAATGCCAAATGGTGGAATTAGAATTGTAGAAAAATCTTGCGAATCTTATGGTTACAAGGTTGATGATGAGGTTGAATACATTTATCACAATTTAAGAAAAACACACAATGACGGTGTTTTCGATGTTTACACACCAGACATTCGTATTGCAAGAACACATCACCTATTAACTGGTTTACCAGATGGATATGGACGTGGACGTATTATTGGAGATTACAGACGTGTTCCACTATATGGTGTTGATGTTTTAATTGCTGAAAAGAAAGACGAACTTGATATTCTTGATGTTGATGAATTTACTGAAGAAGTTATTCGTGACAGAGAAGAAATTGCTGAGCAAATTAAGGCTTTACAAGACTTAAAGAAAATGGCTGAAAAATATGGATTTGATATTTCTGTTCCAGCATCAAATGCAAAAGAGGCAGTTCAATGGTTGTACTTTGCTTATTTAGGTGCTGTAAAAGATCAAAATGGTGCTGCTATGTCTTTAGGAAGAACATCTACTTTCTTAGACATCTATTTTGAAAGAGATTTAAAAGCAGGATTAATTACTGAAGAAGAAGTTCAAGAGCTTATGGACCAATTCGTTATGAAACTTAGAATGGTACGTTTCTTAAGAGCCCCAGAATACAATGAATTATTCTCTGGAGACCCAGTTTGGGTAACAGAAAGCATTGGCGGTATGAGTATTGATGGAAGAACTATGGTTACTAAAAACTCATTTAGAGTTCTTCATACTCTAGAAAACTTAGGAGCTGCTCCAGAGCCAAACTTAACTGTTTTATGGTCAGTTAATCTGCCAAAAGCATTCAAAGATTACTGCGCAAAAATCTCAATTGCAACATCATCTATTCAATACGAAAACGATGATTTAATGAGAATTACTTTAGGTGATGATTATGGAATTGCTTGCTGTGTTTCTGCAATGAAAATTGGTAAACAAATGCAATTTTTCGGTGCAAGAGCTAACCTTGCAAAAGCCCTACTTTATGCTATTAATGGTGGTAGAGATGAAAATACTGGAAAACAAGTTACACCAATGTTTGCCCCTATCACATCAGAATATCTAGACTATGATGAAGTAATGGCAAAATACGACCAAATGATGGATTATGTTGCAAAAATCTACATGAAAGCATTAAATGCAATTCATTATATGCATGATAAATATTCTTATGAAGCTTTAGAATTTGCACTACATGATAGAAATATAATCCGTACAATGGCTTGTGGTATAGCTGGTTTATCAGTTGCAGTTGACTCATTATCTGCAATAAAATATGCAAAAGTTAAAGTTATAAGAGACGAAACTGGTCTTGCAACAGATTACCAAATTGAAGGAGACTTCCCTAAATACGGAAATGATGATGACAGAGTTGATGAAATAGCTGTAAACTTGGTAAAAACATTTATGAAGAAGCTAGAAGGACACATCACATACAGAAACTCTATACCAACACAATCAATATTAACAATAACATCTAACGTAGTTTATGGTAAAGCAACAGGAAATACTCCAGATGGAAGAAGAGCCGGAGCGCCATTCGGACCTGGTGCAAACCCACTACATGGAAGAGATTCATCTGGTGCATTAGCTGTAATGAATACAATAGCAAAACTTCCATATGAGTATTCAGAAGACGGAATTTCTTTCACATTCTCTATAACTCCTGGAACACTTGGAAAAGATTCAGAAACAAAAATAAACAACTTAGTAAGCATGTTAGACGGATATTTCAAACAAACAGGACATCATATTAACGTAAACGTATTCGATAGAGCCTTATTATTAGACGCTATGGATCACCCAGAAAAATATCCACAACTTACAATTCGTGTTTCTGGTTATGCTGTAAACTTCGTAAAATTAACAAGAGAACAACAATTAGACGTTGTAAACAGGACTATTCACGAGAGAATTTAGTTTTTAGGGGCGCTACTTGAAAAAGCAGAGCCCCTTTTATAAAAAAATTTGTATTATTTAAGTTATTACAATTATATAAATTTGCATGCAATATTAATAAGATTTTTATAACTTTATATTGTTATTCCAAAAAACTTTAACATATAGTTTCTTATTAATATAACTTAAATAGTACAGAAAAAAGGAGATTATCAATATGAATTTAGAAGATATAACCTGCCCTATTCACTCATTCGAATCATTCGGTGCAGTTGACGGTCCTGGAATTAGATATGTTATTTTTACACAAGGTTGTAATCTAAAATGCAAATACTGTCAAAATAGAGATACCTGGTGTCATCAAGGTGGAACAAAATATTCTGTAAAAGAAGTTTTAGATAAAATATTAAGATATAAAAACTATATAATTCCATCTGGCGGTGGAGTTACAGTAAGTGGTGGTGAACCATTGCTACATTTAGAATTCTTAAAAGCACTATTTACAGAGCTAAAAAAAGAAGGTATTTCAACAGCAGTAGATACCTCTGGAGTATTTTATTTAACACCTGGAATAAAAGAAGTTATTGAATTAACAGATTTGTTTTTGCTTGATATAAAATGCATAAATGATGAAATTTGCAGAGATTTAACTGGCGTTTCTAACCAAAAAGAATTAGAATTTGCTAGATACTTGAGCGAAAACGGAAAACACATGTGGATTAGACAAGTTTTAGTACCAGGTTACACAGATAAAGAAGATGATTTGATAAAATTAAAAGAGTTCTTGGCTACTTTAAAAACAGTTGATAAAGTTGAAATACTTCCCTACCACGATATGGGTAGATTCAAGTGGGAACAACTTGGACTAGAATATCCATTAGATGGTGTGAGGGTTGCTAATAATGAAGATGTGGAAAGAGCAAAAAAGCTTTTAGGAATATAAGTCTTATTAAATATAATTTATAATTATTTAACCGAGAATAACCCATTTGGGTAAAATTAAACATGTCTCTCTTGGTCGCGCTAAAGCGCTCGTTTCAGTTTAATTTTACCCAAATGGATTATTCCCGGCTTTTAATTATATTTTTCAGTATTATTTTTTTCCTGAATTTAACGGTAAAAGCTTATTTTTAGAAAATCAAGATGTAGTAAGCATTTTAACGTAATCAAAGTTGACATCTTATATTTCATAACAAGCGTTTTTTCTGCTTTTAAATTGTTATATTACGAAGTCTATTATTAGTCCTACTATTATTCCAACTAACATTAATAATCCTGTTATTGTAAGGTTTTCTTTTATGTTTTTGTTTGATTTAAATAGTACTAATATTCCTATTCCAGAGCCTACTAGAAGTCCTGCTATCATTGAACCAAAGCTTATTAGGTTTGATGAATACAATTCTGTTATTATTACAGAACCTGCACAGTTTGGTATTAGCCCAAATATTGAAGATACTAGTATTCCAAGTACTGGCACACCTGCAATAGCTTTTTCTATTGTTTCTTCTCCAATAAAATGAATTAGAGTATTTATTGCAAATGTAATTATTGTTATAAATATGAAAATATTAATTGTATGTTTTAATGCAGATTTAAATATTCCATGCTCGCAATCGCAGTGGTCATGTTCACACATATGCCCTACTGCTTCTTCTGGCTCTACTTTTTTAGTTTTTCCCATTACATTTATTACTAAATCTATTATAAAACCTGCTATAATTCCAACAACCAATTTAATTGCTAGTATTTTTAAAATCAAACTTGCTGGGGCTGCTTCTGAAATTAATATTGGTAACATTTCATCAGAAGTAGATAAAAAAACTGCAATTAATGTTCCCATGGTTATAATCTTACCAGCATATAAATTAGCTGCTGCTGCAGAAAAACCGCATTGTGGGAATATTCCTATAATTCCTCCCCATAAAGGCCCTAACTTGCCAGATTTTTTTACTATACCTTTCGTTTTATTTCCAGTCTTATGCTCCAAATATTCCATAAGCAAATATGCCAAAAATAAAAAAGGTAACAATTTGATTGAATCAAATAATGTATCTTTTATAACATCTATCATATCTTTCACCTATTCTCTTCTTAAATTTTCTTTGTTTTTTTACTACTTTTTTATATTAGCACATTTTGTTAAAATAATCAACATAATAAGTGAGCATTTTTTATACTTTAGGATTTTTGTTGATTGAAAAAGTAAATTTTACTAAAAAAATAGTACAAATATATAAATTATATCTGCACTACCTCTTAGCATTTTAATATTTTTCTAACACACTAATTATGTATTTTATATCTTTCGCTATAGCGAAAGATTACTATTTTTTCTCATTTAGTATTGCTTTTACCTCTTCAACTTTTAATTCAACTATTTTAGCTATTTGTTCTATCGTTAAATTAGCTTCTTTCATTTTTCTTACAACCTCATGAGTTTTTTCCGTTTTTCCTTCTTGTAATCCAATATTTTTTCTTTTTTCAATGCCTCTTTTGCTTCCTTTAACTCTTTTTTCATTTGCAA
>OGFG01003664.1_pt1 | contig 10724 bp, 13 predicted proteins | sample 1570761 | NCBI WGS metagenome assembly OGFG01 (sample SAMEA2581938, study PRJEB24529) | metagenome | biome: Human gut stool | place: China | collected 2011 | reverse complement strand
ATATTTAAATAGTAATGATGTTAATTGGGATACATTTGAAGATATAGAATGTAACAGTTTATTTGATGCTGTTCTTAATAAATGTGTTGACGAATTAAAGTCTGCTCTTGAATTTGAGAGACTTTTTTGTGATGAAAAATTATATAATGTAACAAAGGCATTATCTGTAAAAGAAAAGATGGTGCTTTTTGCTTTATATAAGGAAGAAAAAGGGATAAATCAAATTGCTAATGAAATGAATGTAGAAAGAACAACAATATGGAGAATTAAAAATAAAGCACAAGAAAAAATTATAAAAAATCTACTAGGAGGAAATAACAATGTTTAATAATTTTGATTTAAATGATAGAGAAATATTAAAAATTTTAGAGGATTATAATCCCTTAATTACTAAAATGAGCGTATTGAGAGATGGACTTGATGAAGATTTGATGCAGGAAATAAAATATATGATTTATAAAACTTTAATAAAAAATAGAAAAAAATTATAAAATATGCAACATCGTATATAAAAATTATAACTCCTTATATTAGAAGGAGGTAATAAAATGGAAGAAAAAAAAGAAATGAATCAAGTTACTGAAGTAAAGAATTCTAAAGAGATAAAAAACATAAGCAAACCAAAAGAAGAAATAAGTAAAAACAATTCTAAATATGAAATAGAACTTATTACTGCTTATGCACAATTAGCATTTCATACATTAAAAAATAGTAATACAGAAATTACAGCAAAATCAATAAAAGAAGAAGTAAAAATGTTTTATGAAAAATTTGGAAATACAGAAGTGAAAAGATTAGCAAATATAATTATGAAAGAGAAAAAGGAGAAAAAATAAAATGTTAAAATATTTAATTTTCTCTGTAATCTCTTTCAGTTTAGGAATTTTTACTAGAGAGATTATAGAAGTATTAGAAAGAAATAAAAGATATAAGACTGTAAAAAAATTAAGTGAACAAAATTTTAAAAAAGCAATGAATGATTTAGAAATTAAATAGAGTTTTAAATATGAACTCTATTAGTTTCTTCATATTTAAAAATTGTTAGCAAAAAGTTGCAGGAGGTTACTATGAATGAAAATATTTTAAAAATGTATTTTGAAAATAAGATGAAACAGACAGAAATTGCAGAAAAATTAAAAATTTCAAAATACAAGGTTTCAAGAGTAGTAACTAAAGATTCAAGATATCAACAAGAAAAAGACAATAGAAAATTAGAAAACAAGAATAAACATAATGAAAGAACAAAAGAATACATAAGGAATAAAAGAAAAAATAATAACTTACATAATGACTATGAAATTTTAAAACAGATGCATAATCAAGCAAGTAAGGAATTATCAGGAGGTGCAAAAAATATAAGCAATAGAGCATATAGAGATTGGAATGTATCTGCTTATAAATATAATAAACAAAATAAGTGCTATGAATTAAAAAAAGGAATTGTCACAGGAATAGATGTACCCAAAAGAATAAAATGGACGATTAATTAAAATGTATAAAAAGAAAAAAATAGTTCAAAATTATTATAGATAGAAAAAATTGGTAATTTCCACTTTTAGTTATAATCATGTCAAGGCGAATAAAGGAGGATTGAAATTTTGAAAATTGATATTAACAATGATTCAAAAATAGTTGCATTATGGTTTAATAGTAAAGAAAATCCACAACAAAATATGCCACATAATATAGAACAAGAAATAGAAAAATATAAAAAACTAAAATATAAAATATGTATGTACCAGTCAGGTACAAATGATATAAAAAAAGATCTACTAAATTTAATAATAAATAATGCATACTAACATATAAGGTAATACTTATATGTTTTTTGTATATAAAATAAAAAAATAACTAAAAATGAGTGGAATATTAATACCAAGTATTGTATAATAAAAGTGTATTCATTGAGAACACACTTTTGAGGAGGGAAATATTAATGTGTGTTAGCAAACTTAGAATAGCAAGTTATGCTAGAGTAAGTTACGATGAAGACAAAGAAAGATATGAAAGTATTATAAATCAAAAAAATATTATAAGAGATTATGCAGAAGAACATTTTAGAAATTATGAAATTACAGAATTTGAGGATGATAACTATAGTGGTTATAAATTCGATAGACCTGATTTTACTAGAATGAAACAACAAGTATTAGATGGGAATATTGATATAGTTATAGCAAAAGATTTATCAAGAATAGGAAGACATAATGCAAAAACATTATTATTTATAGAAGAACTGGAACAATTAGATGTAACAGTGATAGCAATAAATGATGATTTAGACACTTCAAAAAACAATAATAATGATATAGTTGGTATAAAGACATGGTATAATGAACTATATGTTAAAGACATTAGTAGAAAGATAAGAAGTACAGTTGAAAATAAATCAAAAAATGGAACATGGATAACTAATGTACCATATGGTTATGTAATGATAGATTATCAAAAGAGAGAATATAAAGTAGATGAAATTGCAGCAGAAGTAGTAAGAGATATATTTGAAATGTATGTAGATGGTAGTGGCTACAAGAAGATTGCAGAGAAATTAACTGAAAATAAAGTTCCTACACCAAAAGCAAGATTGAAGCAACTTATGGAAGAACAAGGAAAAACATATGATGGTGAAGTTGGAAGTGAATGGAATACAGTTTCAGTTAGTCATATTATAGAAAATGATTTTTATATAGGAACTTTAAGAACTAACAAATATACTAGAAAAGGCATAAATGGAATTGATAAAAAACAACCAGAAGATAAACAATATGTGTTTGAAAATTTTCATGAACCAATTTTAACTACTGAATTATTCAATAAAGCACAAGAAACTCATAAATCAAGAAAAAAGGAAAAAACTCATTACAGAGGAACTAAGAAATACGCAAATGACTATACTGGATTGATGAGATGTGGGGACTGTGGAGCACCTATGTTTTCTATAAGTAATGGAAAACGCAAACCAGCATATTATTGTGGGGGATATCATAATCATGGAAGAGCAGTATGTACAAGTCATCATATATTAGTATCTGTATTAGATGATTTAGTAAAAGAATATATTATGATGATAAAGAATAATGCAAGTAATGTAATAGATTATTTAAATAATGAACTTGAAAAAAATAGAAGAAAAAATATAAGTAACAAGAATAACAGGGATATGACTGAAACATTAAAACAAGAGTTAAATAAAGCAAAAAATGAGTTAAAAGTTACAATGCAACAAAAAATTCGTGATATAATGAAAAATACAGAGAATAGAGAATATATTGAAGAAATGTATGCAACTATGGAAAGTGAATTAAATAATAAGATTACTATGTTAAATACTCAAATAGAAAATGAGGAAAAAAATAAAGCAAAGAAACAAAATGTAATACAAGCAAAAAAAGATGCTTTGAAAATCTTTGATGATATTTTGAATAAAGAAAAATTAGACAAAAAAGATTTAGAAACTATAATAGATTGTATATATATATATGAAGATAAAATAATTATAAAATTAAAATCTAATATAGAGAATATGTTAGACTTGGGAAACCAATTAGGATTTTCAAGAAAAAATATAACAGCAATACAAAAAAATAAAAACCATAATGACAGAAAATTCTTCACACAAGTGAAGAAGGGACAAAATTGTTCCAATGTTATTAATAACGGAGACCCATTAGAAATTTTTACAGATAGAGAAGGGCAAGTAATATTAAAAAAATATTCTCCTATTGGTGAGTTATCAGAATTTGCAACAGGTTATGCTGAGACATTAGCAAAAACAACAGGACATATTGCATGTATTACAGATAAAGATACAATAATTGCTGTTTCTGGTGGCTCTAAAAAAGAATTTTTAGAACAAGATGTTAGCCAAGAGCTTGAACAATTAATGGAAGACAAAGAAGTTTATACAAGTAAAGACAATAAGGACATGTCAATGCCTATTACCAAAAATGATAATGGACAAAGACAATATAATTCACAAGTTGTATACCCAATTATTTCAAATGGTGATACTATTGGTTCTGTTATTTTAATGTCTAAAGATGCAAATGTGAAAATGACAGATGTAGAAAAAAAGGTTGCACAATCTGCAGCAACATTTTTAGGAAGTCAAATGGAAATATAAATAAAAAAACAAGTTAACTTTTATTAAAAAATAAATTTTAACTTGTTTTTTTATTTGATAATCCGAACTATATAATCGATGGTAGTTTTATAATATTTGGCTAAGGTAATAAGATGCTGTGTTGGTATTGTGCGTTTTTCACTTTCATATTCTGAATAATATTGTTGTGAAATGCCAAGTAAATTAGCCACATCTTTTTGAAGCATATCACTATCTTCTCTTAAATCTCTAAGTCTTTTAAATTTCAATTTTTCCTCCTAAAATAATTGTTTTAATTATTTTATCAAAAAACAAATGCGTAGGTAGAAGATACATAAAATATCGTGTAATTTATAATCTACTAGTAAATGTTTATCAAACAATTTATGATATTATATTTCTATTACAAATATATTATATTTATATTAAAATTATATATCTGCTTGAAAAAGAAGGGTGGAAAATTTATAATAAAAGTGACACACAATAAATTATGTATAAAACATAGAATAGGAGTAAATGAATGAAAAAACAAAAATTAATGATAAATAAGAATAAATTTGGAGAATCTAAAGCTGTAACATTAATAGCTTTAGTCATAACCATAATTGTACTTCTAATACTAGCAGGAGTAGCAATTGCAATGCTAACGGGGGAAAATGGAATAATAAGTAAAGCAATGCAAGCAAAAACTAAGACAGAAGATTCAAAAGAAACAGAAGAAGCGGGATTAAAGGAAATAGAAAATTATATAAATGGAAAAAGTGCAGAAGCAGGAGTTGTGATACAAGATTTAAAATCTATAAAAAGTGATGGAACAGAAGGAGAAGTAATAGGAGAAAAGGTATCAGATGGAGCAGGAGGCGTAGTACCGATACCAAGTGGATTTTATTATGTAGGTGGAACAGCCAAAAGTGGAACTGTAATATCAGATAATTTAGCAGATAAAGATAAATATAAAGGACAAGAATTAGTAGGAACAGATTTAAGCGGAAATCAATTTGTATTTATCCCAGTAAATGGAATAGATTTAAAATATGAGCAAGACCACAAATATGATGGAAAATATGAATATGCATATACAACAGAGCTTTCAGGTTATACAAGTCAAAGTGACTGGAGTGATGATTCAGGAGAATCAACAAGTGTAAAAAACTATGGAGGATTTTTTATAGGAAGATATGAAGCAGGGTATCCAGATGAAATAAAAGAAGGAACAATAGTTAAAACTAAGGATTCAGCAACAGGAAAAGTTCCAGTAAGTAAAGCAAGAGTTGTGTCATGGAATTTAGTAAGTCAAACAGTTGCAAAAACAGCATCAGAAAGTATGTACAATACAGATGATTCAAAAGTAAAAAGTAAATTAGTAGATAGTTACGCATGGGATACAACATGCAAATGGCTTAAAAATAGTGAAGTAATAAAAGAAGATAATTCAGGAAAAATAAATAGTACAAATTATGGAAATTATGATAATTCAACATTTGCTATACCAAAAGGAACATTGTATACCAAACATATTTATTTAACAAAATAAAAGGATGGAGTATCATCAAGTTGGTATTTCTGGAGAGGTGGTCAAGAAAAATATAGTTATGGTATAGTAAATGATGAAAATGGAATGAAGGTAGGAGTAAAAAAAGGAGAGATAGTACCAGAAAATGCAACAAAGCCAGAAGGTGCGGAAGATGCAGCAAGCAATTATTATACAGCAGATGGAAGAATAGAAATAGCAACAGGATCAAGTGATAATACAAGAACAAATAATATATATGATTTAGCAGGAAATATGTGGGAATGGACAACAGAAACAAAGATAAGGAAGAATAATGGTAATAGCACAGATTCTTCATTCGCTGTTTTACGTGGAGGAAGTTTCAACGGAGGTGGAGTTAATGGGCCGATTGTTTTTCGTAATGGTGGCAGTACAGTTGGAAATACAATTGTTCACGTTGGTTTTCGCACCATACTCTATATAAAGTAACTAAAAAATGTAATTTAAATAAATAGACAGTATGTGCTTTCAGTAAAATTAAATAGTTTCAGTAAACATACATGATAAATTAATATGAATAATTTTTACAAACAAAATGTAAAAGAATAGAATATGCTCATATTCTATTCTTTATTTTTATTTAAAAAGACTATAAAAATTTTGAAATGTGTAGCCCTGTTCTTTTAGATAATTAATAGAGTCTTTTAAAACTTCAGTAGTTTGGCTTACATCATTAGTATCGTGCATAAGAATTACTAGAGTTCCCTTATTCTTAGATGTTTTTTTCAAATTATTAAGTAATTGATATTTACTACATTTTCTTTCAGAATCTTTATTCAAGCAATTCCAATCTACATATGCATAATTTAGTTTTTCTAGAAGTTTCACAGCATTTTTCTTTTGAGATTTATTATTTGGCGACATGTAGCCATTGGGAAATCTAAATACATGTGAGCAATAATTTGAAACACCGAATTGCATTTCCTATTTCAATATCAGTATTTTTAATTTCATTTATAAAACTATCATCATTTTTATATAGTTTTGAATTATTATGGTTGTAACCATGATTAGCAATAAAATGCCCTTCATCATATGCTCTTTTAACTAATTCTGGATTTTCTTTAACATGTTTACCTACAACAAAAAATGTTGCAACAACATCTTCTTCTTTTAAAATATCTAGAATTTTAGGTGTAGCTTTTAATGTAGGGCCATCATCAAAAGTAAGATAGGCAATTTTTTGTTCAGATTTACTTAAACTTAAAAATTTTTCCTTAAATGTTTCATCAATTATAGAAGTGGAAGATAATTCAATTGCAAATGAAAATTGGTATGTTGATAAAAAAGACAAGGTCATTCCAATTAATACTAAAATTATAAAATATATAAAGAAAAGACACAACATAATAATAGGGGAAAGAACAGCCGAAGACCTAAAAATAAACATTGGATGCGTATATCCAAAAATACAAGATGCAGAAATGGATATTAGAGGAAGAGATTTAATAACAGGCTTGCCAAAAACAGTAACAGTATATTCAAGCGAAATGTTAGAAGCATTAAGCGAATCTGCTGAACAAATAGTAGAAGCAGTACATTCAATATTAGAAAAAACACCACCAGAACTTTCGGCAGATATAAGTGACAGAGGAATATACATGACTGGTGGAGGTTGCTTAATAGATGGATTAGATAAACTATTGCAAGAACGCACTGGAATAAATGTAATGGTTGCACAAGACTCGGTATCTTGCGTTGCACTTGGAACAGGAAAAGCACTTGATAACTTAGACTTATTAGAAAGAAAAAAATAAAAAAGCTTATAATATAAGGAAGGATTATAAAATGAGAATATTAAAAGATTTTAAAATACCAAACTTTAAACTAAAAAAAATAGAAATGAATGATATACCAGACATAGAAAAAGTAAAAATTGATTACGAAAAAGTAAAAGAAGCAGGAGAAAAAAAGAACAAAAAGCAACCTTATGATGCAGGAACATTTACAACAGTAAAAGAGATATTTGTAGAGTCAATGAAAAAATATGCAGACAACACATTAGTTCTTCAAAAGCCAAGTCATAAAGAACCATACAAAGAAATAACATACAGACAATTTGGAGAAGATGTTGTATCATTTGGAACAAAATTAATAAAAATGCTTCCTAAAAAAGCAAAAGTAGTAATAGTAAGTGAAACAACATATCAATGGTATGTGTCATACATGACTTTACTTTGTGGAGATACAGTTGTAGTACCAGTAGACAAAGAATTACCAGATAATGAATTGGAGAATGTAATAAATAGAGCAAAGGCAACTGCAGTAATATACTCTGCAAAGAAGAAAGATTCAATAAAAAAGGTCGAAGGAAATGTCCCAACAGTAAAATATTTCATAGAAATGGATTCTGATGACTACATTGTAGACAAACATATGGGCATGAACTATTTAATAAAAGAAGGAAAAGAAATAGTTGACGCTGGAAGCACAGAATTTATGGATATAGAAATTGATCCAGAAGAATTTAAAATGTTAATATTCACATCAGGAACAACTTCAAAATCAAAAGGAGTAATGATATGTAGCAGAAACTTGGCAGCAAACATAAATGCAGTATTTGCATATGTAAAATTGACGCCAGCAGATAGACTATTCTCTATATTACCATTGCACCATACATATGAATCAACAATAGGCTTCTTATTACCATTTGCAACAGGTTCATCAGTTGCAATATGTGAGGGATTAAGATATATCATTCCAGACATGCAAGAAGCAAAACCAACAGCAATGCTTGCAGTTCCTCTACTAGTTGAAAACTTATACAAAAAAATAAATGAAACTATAAAGAAAAGCAAAAAAGAAGGAATTGTAAACTCTATGATACATGTTACAAATGTTTTAAAAGCAGTAAACATAGATATCAAGAGAAAGGTATTTAAAGAAATATTAGACAACTTAGGCGGCAACTTAAGAATAATAGTATCAGCAGCAGCTCCAATAGATGCAAAAATTTGTAAATGGGTAGAAGACATTGGAATAGAATTCCTACAAGGATATGGACTTACAGAAACAGCGCCAATAGCTGCACTAACACCAGAATTCGAACCATCAAGATATGCTTCAACAGGAAAAGCAGTAAAAGACACAGAAATAAAAGTTCTAAATCCAAATGAAAATGGAGAAGGAGAATTATTAATAAAAGGACCAACAGTTATGCTTGGATACTATGAAGATGAAGAAGCAACAAAACAAGCAATACAAGATGGATACTTCCATTCTGGAGATATAGGAAGAATCGACGAAGATGGTTACATATATATAACAGGAAGATGTAAAAACGTTATAGTAACACAAAATGGAAAAAACATCTATCCAGAAGAAATTGAGCTAATGCTAAATGACATACCGGAAATATCAGAATGTTTAGTATATGGAGAAAAAGAGAAGGAAGATAAAAGAGACAAAGAATTAATAATAACAGCAAAAATTATTCCTGATTACAAAAAGATAGAAGAACTACATGGAAAAGATTTATCAGAGGAAGATATTCAAAAAATTATATGGGATAAGGTAAAAGAAAATAATAAAAAGCTTACATCATATAAAGCCGTAAAGAAAATTGAAATAAAGAAGGATGAATTCGAAAAAACAACAACAATGAAGATAAAAAGATACGCTGAAATGAACAAAAAATAGGCAAAAAGAAGAAAAAACACTTTTGTAACACTTTTGTAATAAAAATGTTACAAAAGTGTAAATAAAAAACTGCCCGTAAGTATTGTATTTTTTTGTTGAATAATATATAATTAGCGTATATTATAGCGAAACATATGAAGAGGAGGAATTTTACAATGTCTAAATCTGGCATAGTAAATGTAAGAATGGTAATAACTGAAGAAAAGATATTATCAAATATATCAAAAGTCCAAAAAATGATAGATCCTAACAGTAAAAAGCAGATAATACAATTAGAAGACGATGCATATTTCAAAGATTTAGTAGAATCTATTAAGACGTACTTAATTGAATATCCAAAAAAGAAAAATTTCCCAAGTAGTGTATATAGAGCAGCTTATGGGCTTGTTGAATTTGCAACAAATGAATTTGAAGAAAATACAAAACAAATAGAAGAGCTTATAAGACAAAGAGAAAAGAACATAGCATTATCAGGAGAACTAAAAAATGTACTTAGCATTGTGTTAAACAAAGAAGATGGATGGAAGGATTCAATAAAAGAAGTTTCATCAGAATTCCCAGAAGATATAATAGAAACACTAGGACTACTTGGAAGATCAAAATCAGATAAATCTCAAAATTATCATGATGCATTAAAACTAATAAATGCTAGAATTGCAAACCTAGAATCAAACTTACATATAGAAATAGATATGGAAAGAATTGAAGATAAATCAAAAGCATTGAGTTATATAGGAATAGAAGTTGCAGATGCTCTAAAACTAATACCTACTCCAAGAGAAGAAATAGAAGAAACTGTAAATACAGAAAAAATAGCAGTAGAAGAAAAAGTACAAGAACAAACACCGATATCAGATACTCAATACTACGAAGAGACAAGAGTAAATGTAAAACCTTCATTATGGCAAAGATTTAAACAAAGTAAATTTGTTCAAACAATTAAGTATGTTATGAAGATTAGAATAGTATTAGATGTTCCAGCATTACCAAGCGGAGACGAAAATAAAAAAACAAGAGCCTGAATTTATAAAAATTTAGGTTCTTTTTGAATGCTAAAAGAGTAATAACTATATCAAATGAAATTAATCAAAACTATTGAAAAAAGATACAGCATATAATATAATTTTGTCCGAAGGGGGATGAAGTATGAAAAATAAAAAGAAACTATTAATACCAATAGTATTAATTATAGCAATCGTTATAATTGCCATAATATTTAGTCAAATGAGCAAGAAAGAACTACTATCAGTAAAGTCTGAGAGACAATTAATGAAAATATATGAAGGGTACGATAACTACAGTTCAGATGGATATCTTAAACTTTTTGCAATGCCATTATATGGAATATTAGATTTAAATGTTTCATTAGGTAGATATGACAAGGCTTATATTCCAGCCTATGGAGATGCATCAATAGACTCTACA
>OGFG01003660.1_pt1 | contig 10737 bp, 10 predicted proteins | sample 1570761 | NCBI WGS metagenome assembly OGFG01 (sample SAMEA2581938, study PRJEB24529) | metagenome | biome: Human gut stool | place: China | collected 2011 | reverse complement strand
CAATTACAATATCCGCTCTCTCTTTTACCTCATCAATCGCATTCCCCATTGCAACACCTGTTCCACATAATTCAAGCATTCCGATATCTGCATAATCATCTCCAAATGCAATAATTGAATCTGTACTAAATCCACATACTTCCGTAATCTTCATAATTGCGTTTTCTTTCGTCACATTCTTTTTTGTAAACTTGTACCAAAATCCATCAGAGAAACGAATACAATCACAATCAGAGAGACTTCGAGCTAGCTTATCTGCCTTATCTTGATTAAATATCTCAACACACATTTTTAATGAACATTCGTTAAAATCTGAAAAATCTGTATAAATACTATCTCCCCAACTCTTATCTAACTTCTTAGGATCTATTTTATAATTCCAATAATGTGCATCTATTGTGTCTATCGTAATTTCGCAATCATTTCCACAAATATTTCTTGCCATGTCAATCATCACATTCGTTTCTTCTTCGGAAAATTCTGCCCTATAAATATATTCTGTTTTGTATTTTACTAATGCACCTCCACTCGATATTAAAATATCGGGCATCAATTCATTTAAAAATACCAAAGAGTTTTGCTCACTTCTGGAGGTAGAAACACCTATCAATATATCATTTCCCCTGCATTTTTTTAGAGCTGATAATGTTCTGGTTGATATTGTTTTGTCACTCTGTAATAAAGTTCCGTCTAAATCAAATAAAAGAAGTTTGCATTTCTTCATATCATTTTTTCCTTTTCATTCTTCTGAATAATTACATTTGCATCAATTACTCTCCCCACAAATAGAGCCAAACTAGAGCCATTTGATAAAACAAATGCCGGAAACCCGCATAAATACAGGCTTTCGGCATTTTAGTCCGTTATTCAAACTCAATCGTCCCAGGCGGCTTACTGGTAATATCATAGAAGCAGCGGTTTACCCCCTTCACTTCATTGATAATCCTGCTCATAACTCTCTGTAACACCTCGAACGGTATATCGGCAGCTTCCGCTGTCATGAAATCGACCGTATTGACCGCACGCAGTGCAACCGCGTAATCGTACGTTCTCTCATCGCCCATGACACCCACGCTTCGCATATTGGTGAGCGCGGCGAAATACTGGTTTGGCATCCACTCCGGTGCCTCTCCATGCTCTTTGCGGTATTCCTCTACCGCGGCATCCACTTCCTCACGGTAAATGTAATCGGCATCCTGCACGATACGAACCTTCTCTGCAGTTACCTCACCGATAATACGGATACCAAGTCCCGGTCCCGGGAATGGCTGACGGAAGACAAGTTTCTCCGGGATGCCAAGCTCCAGACCCGCTTTGCGGACTTCATCTTTGAAGAGGTTGCGCAGTGGCTCGATGATTTCCTTGAAATCCACATAATCCGGGAGACCGCCAACGTTGTGGTGGGACTTAATCACTGCGGATTCTCCGCCAAGTCCGGACTCTACCACATCCGGGTAGATGGTTCCCTGTGCCAGGAAATCCACGGCTCCGATCTTCTTTGCCTCTTCCTCGAAGACACGGATAAATTCCTCTCCGATAATTTTACGTTTTTTCTCCGGTTCTGTCACACCGGCAAGTTTTCCATAATAACGCTCCTGCGCGTTGACACGGATAAAGTTCAGGTCAAACTGTCCGTTCGGACCGAAGACCTCCTCGACCTCGTCTCCTTCGTTCTTTCGGAGCAGACCGTGATCGACGAATACGCAGGTAAGCTGTTTTCCGATTGCACGGGAAAGAAGTCCTGCTGCAACAGAAGAATCCACACCTCCGGATAATGCAAGGAGAACCTTTCCATCACCGACTTTTTCACGGATCTCTTTGATTGTATGCTCCACGAAAGAATCCATGCGCCAGGTGCCGGCACATCCACAGATATTTCTTACAAAGTTATGAAGCATCTTGCTTCCCTCTACGGTATGCAGTACTTCCGGATGGAACTGGATTGCATAAAGCTTTTTCTCCGGATTTTCATCTGCCGCTACCGGACAGTCAGCGGTATGTGCTACTACCTGAAATCCCGGTGCCGGTTTGGAAATATAATCAAAATGACTCATCCAGCAGATGGTAGATCCTTCTGCCGAATCCGTTGCCACTCCCTCAAAAAGCGGAGAAGACTTGTCCACGAACACTTCCGTTTTTCCGTACTCACGTACCGGTGCCTTTTCTACTTTTCCACCGAGGATATGATTCATCAACTGCGCACCATAGCACAGACCGAGAACCGGGATGCCAAGTTCAAATAATTCTTTCGTGTATGTCGGGGAATCTGCCTCATAGCAGCTGTTCGGGCCGCCGGTGAGGATAATTCCCTTTGGATTCATTGCCTTGATCTGTTCGATGTCGGTACGGTAAGAATAAATCTCACAGTACACATTGCACTCGCGGACGCGGCGTGCAACCAGCTGATTGTACTGACCACCGAAGTCAATGACGATGACTTTCTCCTGATCCATATTGTGTTTCCTCCTGTTTTCTAAAATGCATTTTTGCATTTATGTGGTGCATTTTTCAAAAGTACACCATTTTTCTACCATTATAATAAAGCCCCTGTGATTTTACAAGTCACAACCTCACGTTTTCTCGTAAAATGCAATCACATCCGCGTAAACTTTTTCATTTTCTTTCTCATTCAGTATTTCATGGCGCATATGCGGATAGGTAATTGTGGAAATATTGGAAAAACCTGCCTGTTTCAGCGTGTCCACACTGTCTTTGGCACCTTTTTCATACCCGGTGCACGGATCTTCGCTGCCGCGGATCATCAGAATCGGTAATGTCTCATTTACGTCCCGGTAATTTGACACCTGATGCATGGCAGTTGTCAGCATATACAGATCGTGAAAAGCGGAGACGCTAAATCCATGCCCGCAATACGGATCTTTCAGATATGCCTGTACCACCTGCTCATCGGAACAGATCCAGTCCGCTTCGGTTTTTGCATGTTTTACCTGCTTATTAAAATTTCCCACTGACAGTTGCTGCACCAGACGGGAATGATACATCGGTCCACGCGCCCTTGTGAGCAGATTTGTCAGAAAAAATCCTATGCGGATAATCTGTGTTCCCGGATAATTCGGGAATCCGCTCAGTACCACCTTTGCGTAACTGTGTGACTGGGTACAAAGCAGATTCCTTGCAATGATGGTTCCCATGGAATGTGCAAAAATCATCACCTTTTCCGCTTGAAACCGCTCCCTGATATATGCTGTGATCTGTACCTGATCCGACAACAGATAACGGTCACCGTCTTTTTCTTTAAAGAACCCCAGCTTTGGAGCATGTTCCCCATGCCCCCGCATGTCCGATGTCACCACCGTAAATCCCGCCTGCCGCAGCTGTTCAGCGAAAGCCTCATAACGCTCCTTATGTTCCTCCATCCCATGAATGATCTGAATGTATCCCCGCGGATGCTCACTTTCAAATACCGCCAGACTCAGCGCGTAACCGTCGGACGCTTTCAATACTATATTTTCCATTTATATCCTCTTCTGCGTTCGTACTTTTAAAACCAGTCCACATTTGTTCCATGTTCCAACTGTTCCGGTGTCATCAAAGACACGGCATCAATAAACCCGTTGCGAAACGTCATCGTTCCTCTCTTTTGTGCGGTCGTTTCTTTTGCGGCAAGTTCTCCTGCAATGCCAGTAAACGCACAGCATGCCACTGCACTCTCCACCGAATTTTCCGCACTTAAAAAAGCGCCAAGCATCACGGTGGACATACAGCCGCTTCCCGTAATCCTTGCCATCATCGGGCTTCCATTATGACACCGGTAGACGCAGCTTCCATCCGTGATCAGATCAGTTTCTCCGGATGCGACAAGAATCATCTGGTTTTCCTTTGCATACTGCTTCATCAGCTCCGGCAAATCCGTTTCTTCTGCTTCCGCCAGCGCATCCTCGGCTGCATCCACCCCGGTAACCGTTCCACAGTTGTGCAGCAATGCCTGTATTTCCGAATAATTTCCCCGGATACAGGTCGGATGGATTATTTTCATCAACTCCAGACATTTTTCACGCCGATAGGAAGACCCCGACACCCCGACCGGATCAATCACGATCGGATGTCCCAGCGCATGCGCCCGCTTTCCGGCAGTCTTCATCGCCTCATAATCCGAGATGGCCCCGAAATTACAGATCAGTGCCGCTGTACCTGCCGTGATCTCTTCCACCTCACAGGGATGGTGTGCCATCGTCGGTGACGCACCTGCCGCCAGAAGGATATTCGCACAATCGTTGACCGTCACGGCATTTGTGATACAGTGGATAATCGGACGTTTCTGTTGTATTTTCTCATAAATTTCCACCACTTTTTCCCCGGAAAATTTCATCACAGTTTCTCCCGTCTTTGTATTTCACCGTCCAGAATTCCTGCCTTTTTCATTGGAATGGTCACGATAATTGCAATGATCGTACCACCACAGGTACTGATCAAAAACGGCACTACAAATGTAAACAATGCCGCTGCTTTATTCCCCATAATCAGATACGCAATCGGATAAGAAAGCATTCCGCCGATGATACCGGTTCCAAACACTTCTCCCACATATGCAAACGGAAGCTTTTTCCCATACTGGTAAAGCAGTCCTGCAAGCAGTGCACCACACATACTTCCCGGAAATGCCAGTGGGCTGCCAAGCCCTGTCAGATTACGGATCAATGCCGCCATAAAAGCCTGTGCCAGCCCCCACCATGGTCCGACCGTTACCGCGCACAGTACATTCACCAGATGCTGTACCGGCGCACATTTTGATCCCAATACCGGGAAAGAAAACATACTCCCGACCACAGCCACCGCCGTGAAAAGTGCCGTCAATGTCAATTTTTTTATCTGCAGATGATTCTTCATTTTACTTTTTTACTCCTCTTTTGTTCCCTTTATATGATCTGTTCTACAAGTTCTCCAAGATGCCGGGTGCCTGTCTCAATATCCTCGCAGGCAAAAATGCCGCTGACAACTGCGACACCCGCGATGCCTCTGCCTTTTAACTGCAAAACATTCTCTGCCGTGATTCCCCCGATTGCCACAACCGGAATTTTCACGCTGTGGCAGATTTCTTCCAGCAGCTCGTGCTTCATCGGAATGGCATCCTTTTTGGTTGTAGAGCCAAACACAGCACCACTTCCCAGATAATCAGCGCCTCCCGCTTCTGCGGCTTTCGCCTGTTCCACGGTTTTTGCCGTCACACCAATGATTTTATCCGGCCCGAGAATCTCACGCGCGTGCGCCAGTTCCATATCGGACTGTCCGATATGAACCCCGTCCGCGCCGACTTTTGCCGCCAGTTCCACATCATCATCCAGAATGAGTTTCACCCCGTAACGATGGCAAAGTTCCAGCAATTCTTCTGCCTCCTTCTGCACATCCGCTTCCGGAAGTTCCTTCTCACGCAGCTGTACCAGAGTGGCACCACCTTCCAGTGCTTTCTCTACCTGTTGATATAATGTTTCATTGCCCAGCCATGTACGATCGGTCACCGCATAAAGGCGGAGCTGTTCTTTTTTCATATTATTCACTGTTTTTTCCTCCTGCATGTTATCCCATTATAACACGCACAACAGGAGAAAATCTATACCGCATGCAAATGTGCATATTTTTCCTTTGTTGCCATTCCTCCGCGGATATGACGTTCGGATTTATTCACATCAATAATCTTGCGGGTTTCTGCCGCAAGTGCCGGATTCACCTGGCACAGCCGATCTGTGATATCCTTGTGAACGGTCGATTTTGAAATCCCGTAATATTTGGCAGCCTGCCGCACAGTTGCCTTATGTTCAATGATATAGTTTGCGATTTCCACGGCTCTTTCTTCAATATAAGCTTTCAAAAAAATACCCCTGCATTCCTGTGTTTGTACAGTTTATGCAAGGATATGTTTGCTTATTACTTACTTTCTGACTTACTTCCCACAAAGACTCTTCTGTCACAACCTGTCCCACAACAGTTCCATTGGGTTTGACTCCAAAATAAAGTTTCCTTTTCAATACCAAGATTCAAATCAACACCTGCCTTCAACGCATATAATTAAATTATATACTGCTTATAATGATATGAGGTCAAACATATAAAGCAAATATGCTTGTCTATGTCCCATGACGAACTGAATAGAGGACATATGGCAAAAAAATAGCCGTCCATGTCCCATAACGAACTGAATGGAGGACATATGGCAAAAAAATAGCTGTCCATGTCCCATGACGAACTAAATAGAGGACATATGATAAAAAAGTGCTCATTTATGTCCTGTTAAACAGGTCCTGTGGGACTTTTTCATGCGCTTTTTATACATATGTCCTTTTACCAACTTCTCCTGGGATTTTTCAATGCACTTTTTCTACATATGTCCCTCCGGCAACTTTCACCGCGACTTTCAAGCTTACTTATTCTCTATATGTCCCCAAAACACAAGGAAACGCGCACGAAAAAGGGAATGTTCCACACACGGAAACATTCCCTCTTTCATTTATGTATTTATTTTTCCAGTTTTGTCAGTTCATTGCTGTCCACATCCGCCGCATGACCGCCCTCATTATGGCTTGCTGATCCGTTCTCAAACCACCATGCCACACCTGCGGCCAACACAACAACTGCTACTACAACTACGATAATGACTTTTTCTAACATGAAATTTTCCTCCTGAACTCTTTGAAAATGGTCGCTTATTTCAAAGAGTCAGAAGCTTTTTCCCCATCCTGCCAGTGTATGTATGCCATGATCCACGCATGGCTGCGCACAAATATGTTTTCGATACGGCAGGATGCCAGATAAATCCGGGTAGCATTCCCGGCAAATCCGCTTGCAAGTCCTGCCCACAAAATGATGTTGCGTTCTGCATTCAGCCGCGTGATCCGTGCACGGACGGTCAGACGCGCCTGTTCGAACTGTGTCAGTTCGGAACGTCCGAGGATATCAAGGAAGGAACCCTGCTGCCGCTCCATCGTATGTACCGCAAGATGATCTGGCTCCGCCTGCGTGATATCGTGCATGTTTTGCACACCATAGCTCTGCTGCACCGCAAAAAAACATATGACAACCGCCAAAAAGATGCCTACACACCTCATCCGGCTTTTTTGTATCCGCATGATTCCCTCCTTTCCCGGACATGCCCGTGTTATGTAATCATTCCATCACTACTTTGTCAGTCCAGCCTTCTTTCGAAGCAGGTTATACAGCCACCTGCCCTCGTCACTCAGCTCACTTTTCTTGAAACCGCTGACTTTCGAACAGCTGCTTTTAATAATAGAAGAAGATTCCTGTTTGTTTGACAGATTCCACGCAATGTAGCTGACACCGTATTCATCCATCGTCTGTATCCAGCGGTCTGCCTCTTTTTTGTCGATGGCTCCGTTTCCGGAAGCATCACAGATTCCATATTCCGTGACAAATACCGGAAGTCCTTTGTTGATGGCTGCGGTCATTTTATTGCGCAGATCTGCTTTGTGTGTGGCTGCATAAAAATGCAGCGCATACATGATATTGTCCCCCTTGATCGGATCGGCTGCTGCCTGATCCACATCCTGTGACCAGGTCGGCGTTCCTACAACGATCACCGCCTTTTTGTCATTTTTGCGAATGGTGGAGATAACACTCCTGGCATAGGATTTGATCTCTTTCCAGCTTGTTCCGTTATTCGGCTCATTGCAGATCTCATAAATCACATTGTTGTAACCCTTAAATTCCCTGGACATTTCCCTGAAAAAGGCCTTTGCTTCTTTCTTATGGGAATTCGGATTTCCGTCGCTTAAAATATGCCAGTCCACGATCACATACATTTTATGTTTCTTTGCCAGCCTGACTCCTTTTTTGATCCGTTTCTTTAAGTCACTGCGGTTCTTTGCATCTCCGCTGCAGTATCCGTTATACTCTTCGGTATACATCGCCAGGCGCACGACATTTGCTCCCCATTTGTCATGCAGCTGGGCAAAACACTTGTCATTGACGTACTGCGGATACCAGCTCAGTCCATGTGTGCTGACTCCGCGAAGCTGTACTTCATGCCCCTTTTTGTCCACAAGTTTTGTTCCTTTGACGTGCAGCCTGCCTGCCGATGCGTCATAATATGTTGTTGTTTTTGCCTCTGCTATTTGCAGTCCCCCTGTCAAACACAATCCCAGTGCAAGCACACATACCAGTGCAAACCCACGCAGAATTTTTATTTTTTTATTTAAAAAAAACATGTTCAACTCCACCCTTCTCCGACGGAAACAGGCGGCTCCACGTTCCATTGGACCGCTGTAACATTCTTAATCAATCGCTGTAACCTTGTAATCTTTCTCTTCTACCGTTTTCTTTAATACATCATCTGCCACTTCCGTGGATGAGGTCACAACGGCAGTGCCAGCCTCATGGCTGACTTCTGCGGATGTTACTTCCGGAAGTGCCTCAAGTGCTTTCTTTACGGTTGCCTCACAGTGTCCACACATCATTCCTTCAATATGCATTGTCTTTGTCATTTTTGTTTCCTCACTTTCGCTTATTTTCATTTCTGTCGGTTTTGCTGCCGGTACAGCCTTTTTATTTGCTTTTCCATGTACGGAAAACAGGTTCAGCCGTAATGCGTTGGTCACGACACAAAAGCTGGATAAGCTCATGGCTGCCGCGCCAAACATCGGATTTAATTTCCACCCAAATATAGGATACCACACTCCGGCTGCAAGTGGAATCCCTATTACATTATAAAAGAATGCCCAGAACAGATTTTCATGGATGTTCCGCAGCGTTGCCCGGCTTAGGCGGATGGCCGCCGGAACATCCCGCAGACGGCTCTTAACCAGGACAACGGATGCCGCATCGATTGCCACATCGGTTCCGGCACCGATGGCGATTCCGGTATCTGCTCGTGTCAGTGCCGGGGCATCGTTGATTCCGTCTCCGACCATGGCTACTTTGCCCTGTTCCTTCAGCTTACGGATCTCTGCCTCTTTGCCTTCCGGCAGTACACCGGCTATGACTTCGTCCACTCCTGCCTGTGCACCGATGGCTTTTGCTGTGCGCTCGTTATCTCCGGTCAGCATAATGACACGGATTCCCATGTCACGCAATTCGGCCACCGCCTGGGGGCTGTCCTCTTTGAGCGTGTCTGCTACGGCAATCAGACCGGCACAGGTATGATTTTGGGCAAAAAGCAACGGTGTTTTTCCCTCTTCTGCCAGCTTTTGGGCCTGATCGAGCAGGGTGGAATCTACTGTTACGTTCTCTTTCATGTAAGAAACGCTGCCACCGAGCAGCAGATCTTCCCCACGCACCGCGGAAAGACCATTTCCCGGAAGTGCCTGAAAATCATGTACCGCCGTCTGGGAAATCCCCGTCGCTTTGGCATGCTCCATAACTGCTTTGGCCAGCGGATGTTCACTCGAACTCTCCAGATCTGCAGCAAGCTGCATGAGATCACGCTTCGTGTAGCCTTCTGCCGGTAAAATATCGGTCACGCGTGGCTCTCCGGTTGTGATCGTTCCCGTCTTATCCAGTGCTACGATCTGTGTTTTTCCAGCATTTTCAAGTGCCACCGCATTTTTGAACAGGATTCCGTTTTTAGCGCCCATCCCATTTCCGACCATGATCGCTACCGGGGTTGCAAGTCCAAGCGCACACGGACAACTGATGACGAGCACGGAAATACCGCGCGCTAATGCAAATCCGATATCTTTTCCGGCAAGCAGCCATACCATAATGGTGATTACTGCAATGGTGATAACGGTCGGAACAAAAACACCGGATACTTTATCCGCAATTTTTGCAATTGGGGCTTTGGTCGCCGCTGCATCCGATACCATTTTAATGATCTGGGAAAGCGTCGTATCCTCGCCCACACGGGTTGCCTCGCAGCGCAAAAATCCGGACTGGTTCGTGGTTGCCGCACTGACAGAGGAACCTTTCTGTTTATCGACGGGAATACTCTCGCCGGTGAGTGCTGCCTCGTTGACCGCACTGCTTCCCTCTAGGACAATCCCATCGACCGGAATGTTTTCGCCAGGACGCACGACGAAAATATCCCCCTGCCGCACTTCGGTGATCGACACGATAACTTCCTTCCCATCCCGCACTACGGTCGCAGTCTTCGGTGCCAGCCGCATCAGGCTCTTTAAGGCATCGGTCGTCTTTCCTTTGGATCTTGCCTCCAGCATCTTTCCGACCGTGATCAGTGTGATCTTCATGATTCCTGCGCTCCGAATTCCAGGATCATGTCGTACCAGACTGCCCCGCCGTGGACAGACTTGGAAATGCCCATGTTTTTGTATCCAAATTTCGCGTAATAGTGAATCAGACGGTCCTTGCAGGTGAGGATCAGGCCCTTTCTTCCTTTATTTTTCGAGTCTTCGATCATGTGATCCATGAGCGCCGCCGCGATTCCCTGGCAGCGGTAGTCCGGGATCACATCCAGTCCGAAAATAGACTGGTATGCGCCGTCCGGCCTGTGGCAGGCGGAATCTTCGTACATCTCGTCATAAATCGTTTTGGAATCTGTGGCGCAGCCATTGATGAAGCCTATGATCTTTCCGTCCGCTTCCGCAACAAAAAAGCACTCCGGAAATGCCGCGATGCGGGCCTTAAAAGATTCCTCTGCTGCGGCTTCCGCCGCCGGGAAGCAGATTGCTTCCACCTCGGTAACTGCCGCAAGGTCCGTCGGGCGGACTGGGCGAATTGTGTATGTCATAAAATTTTTCTCCTTTAGGTTTTAATTAATTTTGTTGGTTAGTCCGCAGTGGAGCCCTGAATTGGGGCAGGCCCCAACTCAGG
>OGFG01003656.1_pt1 | contig 10744 bp, 6 predicted proteins | sample 1570761 | NCBI WGS metagenome assembly OGFG01 (sample SAMEA2581938, study PRJEB24529) | metagenome | biome: Human gut stool | place: China | collected 2011 | reverse complement strand
CAGTCGCTATTGTTGTATATAAAGGTTTAATATCTGTAGTTGGCCGAATACTTACAAATCATCAATTTGGACTATTTCTTCTATGAAGCCGGCTGAAATAAGCCCGTTTATTGAAAACGACCTGAGGAAAGTAAGACCCATCCCTTGCTAAAAGAATAAAAAACAGTTTTATCTCCAGAACAGTTCTTGTTTCCAAATATAAGGAAAACCTAATAAATGTGAGCTTACTGATGAATGTTTCATCAAAAGTTGTTTGAAGTCGGCAATAAAAGTATTGGGCATATGTTTCGGCATCATTGGCTCGACAGGGAAGAGTCGGTTTGACAGTCTTTAATGATGAGCACAGCAATTACGAAACACAACGAGGAATTCCAGCCAACTTTTCAAAATTTATGATGCTTCAAGCCGAACTCTCTCGCTACAGCGTGTTTTGCAGTAGCATCCGGAAAATTAGCATAGAGCTTTGAAAGAGCCCCATTGAAATAACCTCCAAAGTTTTCCATACAGAAGGCAAGCCGGGTCACTATACTTGCGGAGATACTTCCTTACGAATAACAGCCAAATTTACTGTAAAACGGGGTTCATTGGTAGCATAGTTTTCATCCATAAGCCCAAATGCACCAAATTCGAGGGCGAAATGCTTGATTATTTTGGTACGGATAGAAACCTTAAGCATTTGGATAGTAGCAAACAATAAAGTTCGCAGTTCTTTGTCAAAAGAATAAAGGTCATAACATCGGCAAAGCCACTGCTGTCCTTGAATTGAATAGAAGGATATAAAAGACGACAAACTTTTTCATCCTACATTCTTTTTTAAAATATTTTTACTCTTTTTACATTCAAACTGAGGCAACTCTTTCCAAGACATATTAGAAATTGAAGAAGCGTTATGCTTATCTTGTAGTTTGAAAACCCGAGAAGCTTTCAAGAACGTACAAGAGATGACATAGAAACTCTCATCCTATAACATGAGCTGCTATTACTACATCTGTACATTCGTTTTTTCAGGACCTTCAAGCTCAGACGTAGCATTGCAGTTCCACGCTTGAACCGAATATTGTAAAATATCAATCTGATTATCAAATATTAATATCGGGAATTGTATGGTAATGATACCATATAGTTCCCGATATTTGTGAGGATTAGCCTATTCTTTCTCGTGCAACCTCAATGGCTTTCCGCTTTAATTCGTCTTCACCTTCTATAGCATCCAATACTTTGTCTGCCAACCATAGTGTAAGAAGTTCATTTTTATCAATCTTGAAATACTCAGCTAATTGTATTACTTGTGCCCGTTTAGCATATCTATCGCCACGCTCTATTTTGCTAAACATTGGAGTGTCTATTTCAAGCAAAGCTGCCAATTGCCTTTGTAGCACACCGTGTTCTTCTCTCAACTCTTTTATTTTGTCTCCTAATAACATGGTCTTTATTCTTTTGAGTTCAGTATGTGTTTCGTCGAATTTCGACGGATTTAAACATTTTCGACGGAATGGGCTGTATCTTTTCGTCGAATTTCGACGGATTGGCTATAATATAAACCAATTTCGTCCATCTGTTCTAATCAATTCCTCGGCTTTCATAACTTTCAATAGATCACCAAGGCTGCGTAGTTTTTGCTCTTCAGTCTTATTGCTAGGCATTACATCTTTGATGTATTCGTAGATGCCATCACGTTTGGCTCCATCTGATCCAGCATTCTTAAGATATTGCAAAACCATCTGTTTAATTTTGTCCTTATCAAGTCCTTTTTGCTTGGTGTAACCTTGCAATTGACGAGTGGCTTTAGCAACTCCTAAAGAAATTGTATAATTGGGAGCATCGCCCTCAATAAGTCCCCTATTCAGCAAGTCTTTTGCAACATCTTCATGTATGAATCTGCCTTTCTGCACAGCATCGAGAGATATGCAATCCCATAATGATAGAGTGTTGTCAGTCTTCAATAAATCCGTATATCGTTTATTGATCTCGTTACCATATATGCGTACTACAACTTTCTTTTTTGCCGTATCAATCTCGTAGTCCGGCATCGGAAAGTGTCTGCGCCATTGTTCATTAAACATTTTCTTGATACCACGACTTACGGTATCAATCATATTGAAGTCCACCATTGCCTTGCATAGGCACTCATTGCGAAAATAGGTCTGAGATTCCTCATTTCTTAAAGCATTTTCCAAAGTTCCGGGAATGAAAGTTCCGGCGTTGGAATAATATAGATAGCCGGGATTCTCAACGAAATTGACACGCTGTTGCATCGTGTAATCTTGATGAGCAATACAGTTATGAAGTGCTTCGCGTATAGTGTAGTCATCATACTGCTTCATTGTATCTGGGAAAAGCGTACCACCAGGCATTTCACGCAAAGTCAGATTTTCAATCTTTGAGAGAATTTCATCTACTGTCAGTATGAATGGAACAGTGAAATGTTCGTAGTCAACCACATCTTGGTTTGCATCCCTGCGTGTCCAAGTTACCTGAGCGACGACAGGACGCAGTTTAAAGGCTGATTCGTATTTGCCTAACAATATAATAGCGGCACGAGTGATGCATCCATTTCTTGTCAGTCCGCATTTGCCAAGAAATGTCTGAATATCCCAAGCATTTACCTCGGATTCGGGAATACGGCTATGTACCTTCTTAAACATTTTGCGGGCTTTAGCTATAGCAACTTCGTCAAGGTCATCTATCGTTGCATCAGGAACAATCTGTGCAGACCAATCTGTTTCACCAAATATTGGCTCATCAAGAATGACATTCATGCGTTCAGTGGTCAACTCTACAAGAGAATCTTCAATTCGCTGCCATGCTTTGTTATGAGCGTAAACAGGTAATTTGGGACGATGCTTGGGAATATGGACTACCCAAACTTTCTTGTTAGTGTCATCGGTAACAAACTCTTCAATATCGAGACCTTCTGTCGAAAGATTAACACATCGTTCTGTTAAACGAAGAATTGCCTTTTGCCGGTCATAATTATAGGTATCCGTCCCGACAATTTCCAAAGAACTGTCATGTACCCCTATCACTAAATGTCCTCCTTCCATATTGGCAATAGCCGACACATATGAGATAACATCGTTTTTCTCATCCCCACAGAACGAGTTCTTCAAATTCTTGAATTCCTTCCATTCGCAACAAGCATTCTCTTGTGGATAGTTGCGAAGGAGATATTGTTGTAGTTCTGACTCTTGCATAATTATCCAATTATACTTTCACTTTCATCATTATGTTTCTCAGCATTTCTGATGACGCATTCTTTACTTGTATTGGCATAGCAGTAGACACAGAAATGACGACAAGTATTATACATGCCGATGTCTTTGCTGATCATACATCCACATACCTTACGTTGCCCTGTATCCTTTACATTACGCACCTTCTCTGGTATTGGTGGCAAATTACCAAACAAGTCTTTTTCTGGTAATTTCAATGTATGTAGATAATAGACAAGTTCCTTATCGTCAGCAAAAATGCGTTTCATCAATTCACCATCAATACAACGATTGTGTTCTATCCCGTATTTTTCGAGGTCAATATCTTCCGCACAAGTGGCGATTTCAACATCCCAACCATCTTTATGCCAAACTTCACGAATCTTTTGAAGTCCTTCTACGATTTCTATGCGTTGAGCAAGGTTGGCTTCGGCATTCTCCACATTCTCCTTTGTAAAAAGCATAGTTTCCTTAACAAGGTTGTTTTGAACCTTGCGATAAGCTTTTACATCAACGAAACTGAATACAAGCTTATTTGTGTAACCTTTCAGTTTATTTCCAATGTGCCAAATGCGCGTCAAGAGGTCACGAGGAGCGATGTTTGGCGTAATTATTAAAGGATCAAAACGCCAGATTACTTTCTCCTTACCAATCATATCAGAAAGTTTCTTGAATGTCTCAATTCTGTTTTCGACAGACGAAACATTAGGCTCAAAACCTTCTTTTACATAATCATTGAGTGTAACCTGAAAGTAGTAGTGTATTCCTTTTTCGTCAAGCTCATGAAGGTATGGGAGAATCGGCTTTGGGTTCTTTGTCCAAAAAATCACTACCTTGCAGTTCTTGAAAGAAATATACATTTTCTGCTGGTTGAAAGGGTTATACCATGCACAATACCCTTTAGCCAAGCGGTTGAAAAACCACTTGGCGTAAAATGCTGGTATGTCAGTTGAACGGCTTGCTGATATGATTATAGGAGCTGTCGCCTCTACGGAATCACCATTTTCAATTGTAATATGAATCTTGTCGTTCATAACTGTATTAAAGACGTTGTTTAAGAGCAGAGATTGTTTTCTCTATATCGATGGGCCTATAGGCATCGTTTTTCCATTTCATATCTTTTCCATTTCTGCTAACTGGATCACGCTGGCCTGAAACAAGTTTAGCATGGAATTCCTCTAAAAGCTCATGTTCTGTCTTCCCAGCGGCATACTGAGGGTCAAATACCCAATTCAAATCATTGATTATTTGTTTGTATGCAAAATCCTTAAGCCCAGGATTGATTTCCCTTATAAACGCAGCTATTGCGTCGACATTCTCGATTTTGAATGGCAATTTACCCACCCCTGGCTTCTTGGTTGCTTGCTCTACATTGGTACTTGAGTTTTGACCAGAGAGCAAATTACCAAAGAAATTTCCTATTTTTTTTATAGGCCTCATTATACCAGACTCTTCTGCCTGAATATTGAAGTAAGCAACTAAATTATCTCGTATTTCCTTGGAAATATTCAAGTCGTCAAGCATGCAACGGAATGAGACGGGTTCACCAACCTTATTTTCTAGTTCAAGAGCTACTAACGCTTTGTCATGATAATCCTTTGCGCTCTTCGTTGTAAAGTCCTTCAATACGCTCTTTACCACATCAGAGAGTTCATGGGTTCGTGATTCGGGCAAGCTTAAGACACGTTTCATCTCCTTGTAGAGATTTGTTCTGGTACTTATTAAATTTTTTAATATGTACAGATATGCCTCGAATTTGCCTTGGGCGGCCTCTAGTTGCAATGCGGATTCTATGCAGTACTCGTTGGCTCTCTTCTGTCCATGGGGCAACGTGTTTATAACAGATTGGACATTCTCACGAAGATCTGTGTTCACTACAGGCGCACCAACGCCATTTAATTTGATTTCAACAGGTTGTTGTATAAAAGGCCATTCTCCTTTTGACTCTGTATTATAGAGAAGTGTACAGATTGCTCTGTAATTCTCACCAAATGATGGAAGATTTGTAATGGATGCGATTATCGGTTTCGGAATTTTTACGTATCCTATTGTAGCCCCCCACAATGCAAGTGAGTAACTGTAGTCAGAGTATGAATTATCTTCGCAAAACTGCACAATAGCATCAAAGTCTTCTCCCTTAAGAATAAAAGCTGCTAAGGCCTTAAGGATGGGGTTGTCTTGCTTTTTTACATCAAGTGGAGTAAAGCTCTTGATGTTCTGTCTCAAATCATTCATGAACTGTTGAGCAGGGCTGCCTTGCCATTGCCAATTTAATGATTCCCATATGTTTTTTGCGGAGATAGTAATTTGAGTCGCAATATTGAATCTGTCTGTACGCAGGGTATCAGAAGTCGGCGCAGTACCATGCCATAATATAGTATCAATAAACTTATTGAATAGCATTGTTTCCTGAGAGTCCTTTGTAAGCATGCATGTTTCGTATGTAGGATCCAAATCAAAAGTGTTTGCCACATTAAATTCGGAAACTTGTTTTATTTGATCCTCTTTCACAATCTGAGAAGTATAGGATTTTAAACTATCGCGATACGCTTCTATGTTATCATACCCATATTGGCTTAGTGAGACGTAAGAGCGCAGACCGTTCTTTTTCATAAAATTCGTTTTGAGAACATTCTCCTCATCATATAATTTTAGCAACTTATTGAGTGCATCCGAAGGAATTGCAAGTTCTGTGAGGGTATTATCCCACATTTCCTTACATCTTCTCATGGAAGGGTCAAACTTTCGAAAGTCTGTATCTAACTGTTTTAGTTCTTGGTAGAAAGAACTATTACCGAAGCCTCCATTATTTTTGAGAGTTGCGACAATATCGTAGATCCTTTTCTGAATTTTGAGTAAGACTGCAGTATCAGAGGATACAGATTTGGATATGCCGAGATAAAATCCCAAAATGAACCCTTTAACGACATTCAATTTGTTGTTCTGGAGAACTTTTGCATCATAATTCTTGCATGTATCCTCTACATGAATATTCAATCCTGACAAATAAGCCAAATTGAAATCTCCTTTGCAAAGGTCAAACTTAAAGTGATCTCCAAGTTTGTTTGTCAAACTATCAGAACAACTAAGTCTAGAATGATTTAAATCATTGACATTGTAAAATAATATTCTCGTGTTGAAGGGGGAAAGATTCAAAACACTGTCCAGAGAATACACATGAATCCTATCATTTTCGAAAATATGAGTCAACGGTGTTGTCTTTTCGTCTATATCAACTTCAAGAACGATAGGACGACTATCGTGCTCGTTATCCTTTATCTCGAAATAAGGGATTTTCGAAAACAATATCAAAACATTCTTGAACGGAATGAGATCCAATCCGTAGAATGTATTATATCCATAGTTCCTAGCATTGTAGAACGATAATGGCGCAATACATTCTGTAGATAGAATGTTGTCTATATTAAGTGAAGATGTTGCTATAAATAATTTCATTACAGTCAGTGATTAAATAATATCAATTTCTTCGTTGTTGTTGTATACAGGATTGTCCTTCTTAGGGAAGAGTGGAGACAAAGATGATGTGTATCCTAAATAAAGACGTTCACTACACCTTGTCATAGCCACATAAAGTGCTGCACGCTTATCAGTATTCTTCTCACATCCAGGGATAAAGACATCCTTGAATTGGAGTCCTTTTGCACACCACCAAGTCATAATTTTGGGGTTAGAGGAATGGAAATCCAAGTCCATTTCAGTATCTTGGTTGGCATTATACTTGAATTCGCACGTGATGCCTTTTCTCATCAGATAATCCTTGACATACTCTACAGACCATTCGCCCTTGTCATCCTTATTGAATGGCAATAGGATTCCGACATTCGTTAAGGATCTGTTTTTTATAATGTCCGCGATTTTATCCAGTTGTCCATCATAACTATTTGCAGAGATAAGGTTGGGTTTCTCACCTTGACGCTTACACTTGAGAACCAAGTCCTCTACATTTCCTACCTTCTCGCCAAGAGCTGCGACTTCTTGAGTCAGTCTGTAGTTGAAATATAGAGGATCCGGAGCAATGCCCATATCCGAAGCCGTGCGTTCAATAGTTTGGGTTTGCCCTCTATCGCCAAAGCCCATAATAGATTGAGCAGTATCGCCAAAGAACAAGCAATACTCCCCATACTGTTTCATTTCATTAATTTCTTCCCTTGTAAAATCCTGGCATTCATCAACTATGAGGTATTTTACTCTTCTTTGATTATGGCGCCATTGATGGTAATGATATACATTTCTAAGTCCCAGCTTTTTCAAACCATCCTCAAAATACTTTCTCAAAGACTTAGTATATACGATAATTGTGTAACTTTCACCGAGAGCTGCAATTTGTTTAGCCTTATGAAGGGCAATAAGCGATTTGCCGCTTCCTGCACTGCCGGAGACAACCATAGACTTGTTATTCTTTCTGTCTATCAGCTGCCTCTGGAAATCATCTAGACTTGAATAGTCAATGAAGAATTCAGAATCGAAGTCTGCCATAATTTTTTAATTTATTTGATAGTACATGAGTTATATTCGGTTTCCCCATTGGATGACACAACGACATTCTCGGCAAACGGTTTCTTCCCAATTATCCGGTAGATAATTTTGCTTATATCGTTGTTCTTTGCAGAATGAGTTACTCTTATCTCCTTCTTGAAAAAGCATCCGTTTATACATTTGGACTCTTTGTCCTTGCATGCAGTCGGGTATATTGTTGCGAAATCATCGTTTTCAGCTACGAATTCATTCAATTCTGCATTAAGCATGTACGGAATGAATTTTTTCGTTGCTGGACTTTTTATGGTTACATCTTCTATCAGCATAATGCCTTTGTCTGTTAATTTAGAAGACAGCATGCTTGCCGTTTGTTTGTAGGCCTTATTTTCAATGCGCTTTTTTGCTAGCATCTCGCAGATTGCCTTGCATGATAGAATCAAATCATATTTGTCTGATAAAACATCTGATACGAGATTTAAATCGTTCTCGCTTTCAATGAAGACTGGGCCTATTCGGTAATCAATCTTGAGTCTGCTGTGTTTCTTGAACTCAGCCATAATCTTCTCAAAGAACCTTAAGGCCATTTGGTTTCCGTCTATTGCTAACAGTTTGACGGATTCTAATGATGATTCGTACTTCTCGAGAAAAGATAGAAGTCCAAAGAGATCGCCACCAGTGCCACAGCCTAAATCAAGGATACTGACAGAAGTCCGTTCCCCGACTAAAGAAAGATAATTGCTGTTTTGGCTGAATTCTTCAAAGATTGATTTTACTTCGACAAAACTTCTCGGGAAGTATGTGCCGAGGTATACTTTAATCTCGCCTGTGTTCAAATTCAGATTGTACTCAAACCTGGAATGGTTGGGAGAGTATTTCGCACCAAGGTCAAAAAACAAATATCTGTCCAACCAATTGGGAAGATCTACATCTGCAAGTGTGCCATCAGAATGAATGCTGGCGGATTCTTCTATGTCGGGATTATTCCCCTCTTCTATTTGAGATACAATACGTTCTCCAGTCTGCCAGTACAAAATATCATCCGACATCCTTGCCATGTCTTTTTGCAAGAACCTGTACAGACGTTTTTCTTGGTCAGGTGCAATCCGTCCTTTTAAGAGCACGACAAACTCATGATCTATGTGCTTCATAAAGGAAGGATACGCTCTCCCAAAATCAATTGGAGTAAGGGCAAAAACCTCTATGTCGTTCACCCCCAAAACAACATTGATAATTTGATGTGCATACTCCTTCAAGGGAATCAAATCTGCATTTGAGTGTAACACATTTACCTCATCCGCTACACTTTGACTCTCTATTTCTTTTGAATCTATGACATCTTTGGTTTGTGGCAATTCGGACAAACTTTCTTCTTGGTACAACGTATCAGGTACTTCGCTGAACGCATCTTTAGATAGCTTTTGGGCATCTTTTTTTATGCCCTCAAAGATCTCTTTCTTGTTCTCCTTGGGTGCCTGTGATTCATAAGAGGCATTGCTGAATTCCGTCAGATAGAAGGGATTTAGGTTGAGAGTTTCCGCAAGTTTAACGATTCCGAGTGGGTCAAGGTCGGTGTGAGGACAAGTGATGTCATCCAACTTTTCAATGAAATGTTCGCTATCAGTAATGTGAAGCCAAGACCTGTTGGTGGCACTTAAATTGTTTTCCAATTCAATGGGTTGATGAAATATAATAAGATGGGGGACATCCTTGATTTGATTCTTTTCAACCCCCAAGACTTTAAGTTCTTTCTTAACTGTCGAATGGTTTATTCGTGCTTGTTGGAGGGCTGTTTTTCTTGAGCCTCCCTTGATATTTTTTCCATCGCAAGTCCATTCTCCGTTTTCATTGGCAACAACTTTGCCACCATAATTCTTAAATTCGATTGAGATGATAGCATCCTTCTTGATAAACAACGCATCTAATTCACATCCAATATTATAGTTGCCTACGAACACACAGAATTCATTCGAATCCTCATAGTGAGTTTTGAGTTGCTCACAGAGAAACCGAAACTGCTCACGTTCTGCTGTTGTGTCAAAGTTTCCGACTCTGAATGTTAAAAGTCCTCCCATTACAAAATATCAATACTATTTTTGTAAACTAAATGATCTTTGTTCCTGTGTTGACTTTTTCGTTTAAGAATTGTCAGTTTTCGACTACAAAGGTACAAAAAATATAGCAAACACTTGTATGTATTGGAAAATATAAAGTCGATTGACCCACTATTATACTCTAAATTGCCCCATCAAAAAAATATTAGAATTAAGTAGAGAAAAATGCATTTTAACCCGGGTCAGTTTCAATTATAATTCTTTATAGCAGATACTACTTCTTTTTAGCATTAATCTTTCTTACAGAATCACCCGTTAGCTCAATTTTGTGTGCAGTATGTACGATTCTGTCCAGGATTGCATCAGCTACCGTAGGATCTCCAATTGCATCATACCAACTTTCGACTGGAAGTTGTGACGTTATTATGATTGATTTTAGTCCGTGTCTGTCTTCTATTATTTCCATAAGGATTGACCTTTCCCTGGCATCCAGTCCTATAAGAAACAGATCGTCAAGAATTAGTAGTGAACACTTTTCAATTTTTTTCATCTCAGCCTCAATAGTACCTTTATTTTTGGCCATTTTAAGCTGCCCCATAAGCTTTGACCCATTTGAATATAATGTCCTGATTCCATTTTTGCATGCTTCATAACCTATTGCTGAAGCAATATAGCTTTTACCTGTTCCGGAGCTCCCTGTAATGAAAATATTCTGTCCGTCTTTTATAAAATCAAGAGAAGCAAGCCTCTCTATCTGGTTACGGTCAAGGTTCCGTTTTATTGTATAGTCTATTTTCTCCATATATGCCTTATATCTGAAGTTAGCAGACCTTATCAGCCGCTCAATGCTTACATTGCGTCTGTAATCATACTCACTTTCCAGAAGCCATTTAAGGAACTCATCATTTGTCATACCATCAGAGGATGTTGTCCTGCAGTCATTTCTGTATGTTTCAAGCATACCGTAAAAACGTAATTTGGAGA
>OGFG01003645.1_pt1 | contig 10762 bp, 9 predicted proteins | sample 1570761 | NCBI WGS metagenome assembly OGFG01 (sample SAMEA2581938, study PRJEB24529) | metagenome | biome: Human gut stool | place: China | collected 2011 | reverse complement strand
AAGGAGAAGCTTATGCAGCTACTGATCAAACAGGGAGTTTTCTCATGGACGGATACATACGATGTGTATGATGAGAAGGAAGAACCGAAATATTTTGTAAAAGCGGAATTTTTTGCACTGGGGCATCAGATCCACGTATACGACAAGAGCGGACGGGAAGTCGGCATGGTGAAACAACGCCTCCTTACCCTGCTTCCGGCATTCGATATCGAGATCGACGGAAAAGAATTCGGAAGCGTGCAGAAAGAGTTTACCTTCTTTAAGCCGCGGTATGAACTGGATTACAACGGATGGCGGTGTGAGGGCGATTTTCTGGCCTGGGACTACGATGTGTATGAGGAGTGCTGTGCGGTGGTTCATATTTCAAAGAAGCCGTTCCATTGGGGCGATACCTATGTGATTGACATTCTGGATCCTAAGGACGAAATTATGGCACTGATGCTGGCGATCGCCATCGATGCTGCAAACTGCACGAATAAATGATCATCGTCATAGACAGAAGATCATGTGAAAAAGCAGAAGAACAGAAGTAGAAATATGGAGGAAATGATATGGAGAATCCCGGAAAAGAAACGTATGTAGAACAGATGGAGCGTGTGAATCAAACAAACCCATTTATGCTTCACAACAGGATCCGTGCGGTCGCATTATCGGAAGACCGGGCCGAGGTCCGGGCTGAGATCACAGAGGATTCCCTGAATGCCATGCAGACCGTCCACGGCGGCCTGATGTTCGTGATGGCGGAGGTTGCCGCGGGACTTGTAACGAGGAATGACGGAAGAAAATATGTGACTCTGGACAGCTCTTTCCGTTTCCTTCGCGGCAGCAGCGCAAAAAACATTCAGGGGCTGGCGAAGATCACAAAGCGCGGGAAGACCGTCTGCTTTACAAAAGCCGAGGTCGTGGAGACCGATACGGGGAAGCTCCTGGCAGAAGGAGAATTTACGTTTTATTGTATGGGTGAGTAGGGATAAAAACAAAAATCCGGCAATAACACGTGTTTTCGAAACCTATCTCGGCGAGCCCTACGGGGAAAAGTCACACAATCAACAGTTCATATCAGATCCGCTTTTTTAGGATTGTTGAAAAAATACAATTTGAGGGGGGGGTGATTTTTATCACAGAAAAGGATTATTATCAGGCGGGAAAGGCGGTGTATATGATCCAGAATATGAATCAGACATTAAACCAACCGTTTGGTGATGGGGCACATATTCTATATGTGAACGGAAAATATCGGGGAGATGACGAAGTTGGAAAATTAATGCACGACTTTTCATGTACCGATCCGGACGATATGAATTATGAAATACTTGCTCATCCGCCCGGAGATAGAGGAAGGACGGGTGCTGCAGAAAAAGAAGATGTGGATGGAGATGAAGGGAAAGTAGAGTGCCGTAAATAACATGATAGGATTAAAAGAGACTCTAATGAGAATCATTCACTCAAAGAGCCTCTTTTATTGGTTCATTTTAAAAGTTTTCGATATTCAGATGGTGAACAGCCTTTTTGTTTATGAAAGAGTCGGCTAAAATACAGTGGGTTATCATAACCGACAATGCGTGCAATTTCATTTACGGCGTAATTTGTGGTTTCTAATAACATCTGAGCATTAGTGATTCGGATGGAGGTGATGAACTGCATAGGTGTTGTACCGGTAAATTTTTTAAAATTCCGAATAAACCAACTGACACTCATTCCTCTGGAAACAGCATATTCTTCGATGTTGATATCACGGTTATAGTTTTCGTTAAAATAGGACGCTGCAGTGTCCATTTCATGATCGAGGTATTCGTTTTTTAGTACATATTTACGAGTAAGCTCCCGGTGAAAAATGATCAGTAAATGGCGTAGCAGTAGTGTCAGCATTTCTTCGTAATCATCCTGACATCTTTGCAATTCTAAAATAATTCGTTTAAAAATACGTTCGTATTCCAAAGATGTTCCAACATGGAAGATACGCTGGTCATTCGAGAAACCATAATTTCTTAAAATGTTCTTTACATCACTTCCGGTAAAATGCACCCAGTAAACTTCTGTTTTATCAATGCCATAGTATTCATATTTCTGGAATTCCTTGGGGCGGTAAAGTACTATGTTACCTGCTGTAACGACAGTATCGTCATCTGCGTTGTCAAAATGAAAATGAGCTCGTCCGGCTGCTATATAGATGATTTGAAAGTCAAGTCTTCCTCTGGGACGATAAGTTGGAAGTTTTGGGTGTGAGGATAGACGATAGGTGCCACAGCTTCCTACAATAAGTGGTCGGCTTTTATCTTTGAAGTCTATAAGGGAGTGGTTGTGATAACCGGAATTTATATACATTTTGAATTCTCCTTTGGAAAGTGAAATATCTGACTGTAAGCAGTCAATGGTGAACAGAAGTTATAAAGTGAATGCCACCTCAAAACCTACGGTTTTTCGGTGAGAGCTGCGCTCATATAGTTTTAGTGTATCATTTTGTGCATGTTTTGTCTATTTCTGTTTATGGACATTTTTTTTGTAAAACTGTATGATGGTTTCAAGGTAATACAAGGACGGAATATAATGACACGCAGACGAAATTATATTGACTGCGTATTGCAGTGAATAAAAAAATATATGTTATAGGGAGGTTTTTGCAATGATTGTACCACGCTTTTATGAAGATTTGAATGTTATGCACGACAAGACGATGCCGGCGAGGGCATATTACATTCCGGCATCAGTTCGTATGGATGATCTGGTGGAGCATAGGGAAAACTCAGATCGTTTTCAGATGTTAAGCGGAGAGTGGAAGTTTCAGTATTATAACAGCATTTATGATGTGAAGGAATCATTTTACGAGAAAGGTTATGATGTTTCAGGATTTGATCATGTGACTGTTCCGGGTGTATGGCAGATGGATGGTTATGACACGCATCAATATACGAATATTCGTTATCCGTTTCCATTTGATCCACCATATGTGCCACAGGATATTCCATGTGGAGCATATGTTCATAACTTTGAATATAACAGAGAAAAAAAGGCATCAAAAGCATTTCTGAATTTTGAGGGTGTCGATAGTTGTTTTTATGTATGGGTAAATGGTGTTTATGCCGGATATAGCCAGGTATCTCACGCTACCAGTGAATTTGATGTAACAGATTTGTTGAATGAAGGGGAAAATACATTAGCGGTTCTGGTGCTCAAATGGTGTGATGGGTCGTATTTGGAGGATCAGGATAAGTTTAGGATGAGTGGTATTTTCAGAGATGTTTATTTATTGAAAAGACCGGAAAAGACAATCAGAGATTATCACATTACGACAGATGTAGAAAAAGACAGAGTTACTGTGAAATTGGATATGTATTTTTCAGAACCAGTGGAAACGAAAGTTACTATAGAAGATAAATATGGAGCAGTCGTAGCAAGAGGGGAAGCAGCGGAGGATGGTGTATTAGAACTGACTGTGTTAAATCCGGTTTTATGGAATGCAGAGAATCCTTATTTGTATCAGATTATTTTGACAATGCCGGATGAAGTGATTGTGGATCGGATTGGCTTTCGGACGATTGAAATTAGGGACAAGGTTGTTTATTTCAATGGAGAAAAGATTAAATTCCGCGGAGTCAACCGCCATGATTCTGATCCGGAGACAGGATTTGTAATCGATGTCCGGCAGATTAAAAAGGATCTGATGCTGATGAAGCAGCATAACTTTAATGCTATTCGTTCCAGTCATTATCCAAATGCACCATATTTTTATCAGATGTGCGATGAATATGGATTTATGGTGATTGACGAGGCAGATATTGAGGCACATGGACCATTTATGCTGTACCGGAAGGAGGACACAGACCAGAACCGTTTTCGCCGTTGGAATGAAAAGATTGCAGATGATCCGGCATGGGAAAAGGCAATTGTGGATCGTGTCCGGCTTATGGTACAGAGGGACAAAAACCGTCCCTGCATTGTAATGTGGTCTATGGGAAATGAAAGTGCATATGGATGCAATTTTGAAAAGGCACTTGCCTGGACAAAGAATTTTGATCCGGATAGGATCACACAGTACGAAAGTGCAAGATACCGTAATTATGATATTACCTATGATTATGACAATCTGGATCTTTACAGCCGGATGTATCCATCACTGCAGGAGATAGAAGATTATCTGAAAAATGATGGAAGCAAACCGTTTCTGCTGGTGGAATACTGCCACAGTATGGGAAATGGACCAGGAGATTTTGAAGATTATTTTCAGATGATTCATAAGGATGACCGTATGTGTGGAGGTTTTGTATGGGAGTGGTGTGATCATGCAATCGCACATGGAACGGCAGAAAATGGAAAGACAAGATATTATTACGGTGGGGATCATGGAGAAGCCATTCATGATGGCAATTTCTGTATGGACGGACTTGTCTATCCGGATCGTACACCGCATACGGGACTGCTGGAATATAAAAATGTCTATCGTCCGGTTAGGGTTGTGTCGTATGACTGGAAAAACGGACAGATAGTTCTTCACAATTATATGGATTTTGATGATTTGAATAATTATGTGGATATTTTCTATGAAATGACACAGGATGGAATAACAGTGGAAAAAGGAAAGCTGGTAAATGTTGTTGCAGCACCCCATAGCGATGCGGTGGTGGAGTTGAAGCTGCAGGTTCCGAGTACCGGTAAGGTTTATCTGAAACTTATTTACCGATTGAAAAAGCAAATGCCATTGCTTGAACCAGGTCATGAATTAGGTTTTGATGAAATAAAGCTCGCAAATGAGGATGACAGAAATCGACAGGCTGTAAAGTGGCTGGAGCAGGAAAAAGAAGTCGGAGCTATTGATGTGAAGGAAAATGAACGGCAGGTTGTGTTACAGGCAAATGACTTTACTTATGTTTTTGATAAGCGTACCGGATTATTTGAGGATATGCAGTTTGCGGGAAGAAGTTATATTGACCATCCAATGGAATTGAATATATGGAGGGCTCCGACGGATAACGATATGTATATAAAAAAGGAATGGAAAAAGGCACATTATGATGCAGCATATACAAGAGCATACCGTATAGAAGTGCTTCAGAACAAGCATGGGGTCTTTATCATGGAGCATGTGGCAGTTTTAGCTGATACAGTACAAAAGATTTTGGATGTGGAAATGACATGGAAAATCAATGAGGATGGGAAAATAGAGGCGGTTATAGAGGCAGTAAAAGATAGAGAATTTCCGGAACTGCCAAGGTTTGGAATTCGGATGTTTTTGAATAAGAAAATGAATGAGGTTACTTATTTTGGAATGGGTCCACAGGAAAGTTACCGGGATAAACATCAGGCTTCTTGTCATGGATTATTCCGCTCTAAGGTGGCTCAGATGCATGAGGACTATATTCGTCCACAGGAGAATGGAAGTCATTATGACTGCGATTATGTAGAGATTACGAGTGGTCAATATGGAATTGCAGCAGTTTCAAATGATTCATTTTCGTTTAATGTTTCTGTTTACACTCAGGAGGAGTTAGAAAGGGCATCACACAATTATGAACTGGAAGAATCGGATAGCACCGTATTCTGTATGGATTATGCAATGAATGGTATTGGTTCAAATAGTTGCGGACCGGATGTTTTGGATAAATATCGGTTTGCTGAGGAAGCATTTCGATTTCAGTTTGAATTAATTCCATTTGTAAAAGGATAATACAAGACACTTGACAACCAAAGCAAATTTCCTGAGTAGATGATAAAGATTTTGTCCGGACAGTCAGACTCTTCTCAGGAAAAAACAATTAGAAAAGACAAAAATGACAAGACTACAGGGATTTCTAAACAATAAATAGTGAAGGAGCGATTCTTAATGGAGGAAAAGAAATATTTAAAATGGTACAACAAGATAGGATATGGATCCGGTGATATTGCAGGAAATGTAGTGTATGCATTTCTGACATCATTTGTGATGGTATATCTGACAGATACGATTGGATTGGCATCCGGAATAGTTGGAACACTGATTGCAGTTTCAAAATTATTCGACGGATTCACAGATATCTTTTTTGGAGCAATGATTGATAAGACGCATAGTAAGATGGGAAAGGCAAGACCATGGATGCTGTATGGTTACATTGGTTGTGCGATTACATTGGTAGCCTGTTTTGCAATTCCAACAAGTCTTGGCAGGACGGCACAGTATGCTTGGTTCTTTATCGCATATACGCTGTTGAATGGTGTGTTTTATACGGCAAATAACATTGCTTATTCTGCACTGACATCACTTGTTACCAAGAACAGTAAAGAGCGTGTGCAGATGGGTTCTTACCGTTTCATTTTTGCTTTTTCAACCAGTCTTCTGATTCAGGCGGTTACCGTTGGATTTGTTGAAAAATGTGGTTCAGATGCAGCAGCATGGCGTCTGGTTGCAATTATTTATGCAGTAATCGGATTGGTTGTGAATACTATTTCCGCATTATCTGTCAAAGAACTTCCGGAAGAGGAATTAAATGAAGTAGATATAACAAGTGAAGTGGAAAAATATGGGCTGGTTCAGGCATTCAAGCTGCTGGTAAAGAATAAATTTTATCTTATGATCTGTGGTACTTATATTTTACAGCAGTTATACAGTGCAATGATCGGTGCCGGTCTTTATTATATGACCTGGGTTTTGAAAAACAAAAATCTGTTTGGACAATTTGCCTGGGCGGTAAACATTCCTCTTATCATTGCGTTAATATTTACACCAACACTGGTTGGAAAGTGGAATGGTATGTATAAGCTGAATTTGAGAGGTTACATCCTTGCCGTGATTGGCAGAGCTCTCGTTGTTGTTGCCGGATATATGGGAAGTATTCCTTTGATGATGGCATTTACAGCATTAGCAGCATTGGGACAGGGACCTTGGCAGGGAGACATGAATGCAGTGATTGCTTCATGCTCTGAGTACACTTATCTGACACAGGGAAAGCGTGTGGATGGTACAATGTATTCCTGCACTTCACTAGGTGTTAAGATTGGCGGGGGTATTGGAACGGCAGTCGTAGGGTGGCTGTTAGAACTTAGTGGCTATGTGGGTACTCATGCCGTTCAGCCGCAGTCCGCATTGAATATGATGCAGTTTATGTATCTCTGGCTGCCACTGATCTTTGATGTACTTATTATGTTTATTCTTTCCAGAATGAATGTGGAAGAGACAAACGCAAAGATTAAAAAAGAAAAGGGAATTACAGTAGAAACCGCTCAGCAGTAATGAGCAGAAAATAGTAAAATAAAAAGGACCATTTCACATTTGTGAAGTGGTCTGCTTTTTCAGTATTCAGTTTTCACAAATAGTCCTTTTAGCCGGCTTATGCATGATATACATACTCAAAGTATTCTTCGTAGAAAGCTAAAAGGTTGTTCATATAATTTTTGAATTTGCTCATTTTGTATTCCTCCTTTTCTTGTTTGCAAATTCATTATAGGATAGGCTGGATAAGAATGCTTGCCAAATTAAAAGAAAATATAGACAAATATTGCAAAGAAAATCAAAAATCAAGTAATAAAGGGGAGATGTATCAATGCATTTGACATTTAAGGAAACAAAGGAAGAGGTATATGCGGCTCAAAGAGTGTCAAAACATATATCTCCACATTTACATAATGCATTGGAAATTGTGTGCGTAACGGAAGGAACACTTGAGATAGGAGTGGGGCAGGAATTATATCATATGGAAAAAGGTGATATCGGATTTGTCTTTTCTGATATTATTCATCATTATCAGGTGTTTTCAGAAAAAACAAGCCGGGCAGATTATATTTTGGTTCCATCTTCTTTTGCAGGAGTATTTAAAGATAAAATACAAAGATATGCTCCTAAATATCCGGTTATTCGTGCGAAACAGATTGAACCGGATGTTTATAATGCAATTCAGGCGATTATTCAAATGGAAGAAAAAGAACCGATGGTTGTTCAAGCGTATATTCAAATTGTGTTGGCAAGATGTATAGGAAAAATGGAACTGGTGGAAAAAAGTTGTGTGGGAAGCGATGATTTGATATATCGAACAGTATCTTATGTATCAGGAAATTTTAGGAAAAAATTTTCTTTAGAGGAGATGGCACATGATCTCGGAGTAAGTAAATATGTCTTGTCACGAGTGTTTTCTAAAACATTTCACCGCAATTTCAATCAGTACCTTAATGATGCCAGACTTAGTTATGCATGTACAAGGTTAGTGAATTCAGGAGATACAATTCTTGACATCTGTTTGGATAGTGGTTTTGACAGCCAGAGAACGTTTAATAGAGTGTTTAAGGAACGCTATAGAATTAATCCGAGCGAATATCGAAAATTAAAACGATAAGATATATTTCTTTGAGGAGAAAAGCGATGTATTTTCATAAGCGGATGCGACAGATTAATAACGATTTGCCGCATCTTTTTGAAGTTGATTGATTTTTAGGCACTATGTAATGTTAATGGACGGCAGAACGGTTCAGGAATAGGACTGATATTTGTTCTTGCCGGATTAACAGGGATTGCTGCACTAACAATTTTGAAATGCAATCCTTCAATAAAACAGTTAGACCAATAAATTTTAGTAAAAGATTATATAATAATATCGGGAGCGTCTATTTGTTGGAAAAGCAAATTAATAAAAACTTAACTTCGCATTGCGTGGACGATAGGAATATGTTAAGATAACCAGCAAAAGAATAAGCTCTCTTTTCCTGCAAATTTGTGGTACAATGAACAAAATACAGCAGCTATGAAGATAGCGGAAAGAAAAGAGGTAGACTATGAATATTGAAGATATGTTAGACATCAATGACTGTCCTTTATGTGACGGTGGAGCTTTATTAGAGGAAGAGTGTGGCTGCGGCTATTATGTTATGTGCATGGAATGTGGCTGTCATTCAGTTACGATTGATTTTCATTCAGAAGAAGAAAGGCTGGATGCCGCCAAAAGGACAGTTATGCTTTGGAATACGGGAAAAGTTATTTCAAGCAGTCCGGGAGAATGATTTTCATACGGTCAAGTGTCTTTTTACGGCTGAACTGTTACACTTTGTATTACAAAATGTAATGACAAATATAACAATTTGTGATAATATATCTCGTTGAGTGGTCTGATAAAATCAGATTTCAAATAAAACAAACGAGGAGAGTTATTAAATGAGTGCAAATGTATGTATTATCATAGCAATTGTTGTATATTTGGGAGCAATGTTGTATGTTGGCTTTGCTTTCAGCAAGAACAACAACAATGCCGAGGATTTTTATCTCGGTGGAAGAAAAATGGGACCTTTTGTTACGGCGATGAGTGCCGAGGCGAGTGATATGTCAAGCTGGCTTCTTATGGGACTTCCGGGAGTGGCATATCTTTCAGGAATATGCAGTGCGGCATGGACGGCAATCGGTCTTGGAATTGGAACGTGGCTTAACTGGTTTTTTGTATCGAGAAGGCTTCGCAGATATTCAAGCAATATCGGGGCTATAACTGTGCCTGATTTCTTTTCAAAAAGGTATCACGATAATAAAAATATCATCAATGCCATTGCGGCACTTGTTATCATAATATTCTTTGTGCCATATACGGCATCCGGCTTTGCAGCTTGTGGAAAGCTTTTCCATACATTATTTGGTGTTGATTATATGGCGGCTATGATAGTGTCAGCACTTGTTATCATAGGTTATACCATCATGGGCGGTTTCGGTGCAGTCTGCACGACAGACCTTATCCAGAGTATCGTAATGTCACTTGCACTTGTAACAGTCGTTACATATGGTATCAATTCAGCAGGTGGATTTGCGGCAGTTATGGACAATGCAAGGTCACTTCCGGGTTATCTTTCATTAAATAACACATTTGATGCTGCAAACAATACATCAAACAGTTTTAGTTTTATTTCAATAGTGTCAACACTTGCATGGGGAATCGGATATTTTGGTATGCCGCATATTCTTGTAAGATTTATGGCTATTGAGGATGAAAAAAAACTCACGCTTTCAAGAAGAATCGCAAGTGTATGGGTTGTTATAGCTATGACAGTTGGTATATTTATCGGTGTTGTAGGACTTGCAATGACAAAAGCAGGTTCACTTGAAAATCTTGCAGACAGTGAGACTGTTATCGTAAGGATTACCGGACTTATAAGCAGGCATGGTGTACTTGCGGCACTTATAGCAGGTGTTATCCTTGCAGGAATATTGGCAGCGACAATGTCAACCTCAGACAGCCAGCTTCTTACGGCAGCATCGGGCGTATCGCAGAATATACTTCATGATTTCTTTCATGTAGAGATGGACGAAAAGAAAAGTCTGTTTACGGCAAGACTTACTATAATAGGTATATCTATAGTAAGTATATTTATGGCAAGAAATCCAAATTCCAGCGTATTCGGAATCGTATCGTTTGCATGGGCAGGCTTTGGAGCGTCATTCGGTGCAGTAATGCTCTGTGCATTATTCTGGAGAAGAAGCACACTTGCGGGAGCGTTATCAGGAATGGTGGCAGGAGGAGTGATGGTATTTGTATGGAAATATCTCGTGCGTCCACTTGGAGGAGCATTAGATATATATGAATTATTACCTGCATTTCTTGTATCGCTGGCAGTGATAATAATAGTAAGCCTGCTCACAAATAAGCCATCAGACAAAGTGTTAGCTGAATTTGATAAGGCAGCGGGAAAGTAAGGAAATATAGCATAAATATAGCATATGGAAATACAAAAACAGAGGTTACAAAATGACCTCTGTTTTTGTGTTCGTCCCGTAACAGTTCAGCCTTGCATTTCTTACATTCATAAACCTGCCAGCGAGCTGTCA
>OGFG01003642.1_pt1 | contig 10768 bp, 9 predicted proteins | sample 1570761 | NCBI WGS metagenome assembly OGFG01 (sample SAMEA2581938, study PRJEB24529) | metagenome | biome: Human gut stool | place: China | collected 2011 | reverse complement strand
AGAATCCGGCACTATGGTCTGCTATCATGTAGAAACAAGAGAAAAAAGATAACTCATTGCAGAAACCTGCTTGGATGTAAGAAATACATTTCTACATTAAAAAATCTAAATGCAGTAGAAATGATAAGGGTTTTATATCACATCGATGTATGCAAATGTTCTTCTTGTGGAGGGAATATGGTATCACCCCGCAAAGATAAATACAGTTCTTCTTTTCGTGCACATATGAGATGTTAAGATCTACAATTGCATAGAATAAATGACTTCCTCATAGGAGGTTTGTTTGTCATGCCTGAAATTGATTTCTTGAATAAAAAAACTTTTACCAAAACATCCGGTATGATAAACTTAAGGAAAAGAGCAACGATTGAATCCCCATAGCTATCGGCTAAAGGGACGCGACTTTGTTCACCAAGGTAAAATCGAAATTGATGTAAACGAAAGGGCAGTTTTTATCAGAACTCAAGGCTGCTTTTTCGTTTACACCAACTCCGATTGTTTCCTTAACAGTTTGAAGTTCAGATAGTATACAGAGCCTGCTGCCTCTGCGGTCTTCTCTGCCGCCTCGGTAGTTGCTGCTGCGTCCGTCTTGTTGTCGGTAGCAGGGGTGGTTGCTGTTGCATTGTCAGCATTTCCGCAACCGGTCAGCATGGAAGCTGCCATTACTGCACAAAGTAAAACACTTGCCAGTTTCTTCTTCATAATCTTACCTCTCCTTTTTTGTTTGAACGGGAACCCTTCATAATTCTTGCTATACTCCCGTCAGGTTGTCGGAAACGGTTTCGGTATTGTTCCCGGTAACGTTTCCGTTGCTGTAATTAGAAAATAGCACATTCACGAACTGGTTGCAAGTGCTTTTCTGTAAATCCCTGGAAGTTTGTATATTGTTCTCAAAATACTTCTCGCAGTTTTGTGCATTTTCACAATGACTTTATAATTCTTCCGCCGCTTATATTCTTTTTTCAAATAATTAACCCCTCGAGCGGACTGTCTCCTACTCGATTTTTATACTTTGTACTCCATCTCGCTTAAAAGCTCGATGATGTACATTCGCCAGGTACAGATTCTTGTGCAAGCACAAATCTGTACCTGGCTCATCATATACACAAAAAGAGGTGCCGCCTCATCGTTCTGCAGCACCTCCCGGGTTCTTTTTTCTATTTTATTTTTACAGATACTTTTTCCAGCCTTCCGGCAGATATTTTGCCGTGCTGCGGAGCATATCCCTTACCAGCTCTTCCACCTGTTCTCTGGAAGCTCTTCCTTTGACCTGCGGATCCTCCAGGAATGCTTCCACCACCAGATCAAAATCACACAGAATAGCTGCTTTCAGAATCCGCTCATGGTTTGCCACATGGGGATCCACCAGCTCCTTGATCTGCTCCGGAAGCTCTCCGGCATACAACGGGCGGATGGCATCTCTCTCGAATACCGCATTGGTCTCTACAACCGCACTTTCCGGCAGATTGGCAATCTGATGTCCGGTATTGGGAATATTGACATTGCTGATCTTGCGGGTCAGTCCGCAGAGTGCCTTGATCAGCTGGATACCTTCCTCCCCGGTAGGCTTCAACTCGATCTCTTCCTCACCGGCTGCCAGTCTCGCGCTCTTTGCCAGACGTTCCTGCAGATCCTTCTTTCTCCAGTCTACGGTAGTCAGACCGAATTTCCATCTCTTTACCGTCTCGGGATCTTTCAGGTAACTGTCACCCACACCGGGCATGAATTCCACCAGATGCCTGTCGCCTGCTGCTGCGATCAGACCATATTTGCGGAACAGATCAAATTTCACAATATGGGCACACTCGAAAGTAGAGTTCGCCCAGTTTTTATCTGCTTCTTTGTAGCCGTCTTCCTTATGCTCCTCGGTATATTTCCGGTAAATGGGGAACAGATCGATTCCTTTATAGGAAGCATAGTCGAACCAGGTGAAATGGTTGATACCCAGTACATTGACCTGAATATCCTCACGTTTCACATCCTTAAGCCCCATGGTCTCTTCCAGAATACCCTTTAACACTTTCTGGGTACCGAATACTTCATGGCAGCATCCAAAAGCTTTGATCTCCGGAAAAACGTAGTACAAAGTCTTCACGCACAGGGACATGGGGTTGGTGTAATTGATGACCCAGGCTTTCGGTGCATATGCCCTGATGGCCTGTGCGATTTCCACATACATGGGAATCGTACGCAGTGCTCTCATGGCACCGCCGGGGCCTGCGGTATCTCCTACAGACTGATAGATTCCCAGTCGTTCCGGCATATGTACATCCACAGCCATCTCATCAAAAGTTCCCGGCAGAATAGAGATCACGATGAAATCCGCACCGGTCAATGCGGACTGTAAGCTGTCAGAAACAGTATAGTTCCATTTGCCCACCACATCCTCTCTTGCAGAAAGTCTGTTGCCGATGATCTCATTGTGTTTTGCCGCCTCCGCATCAATATCATACAGGCGGATGGTTCCGGACAGTTCTTCATCCATGGCCAGATCCGTCATAAATGTCCATGCCCATCCTCTGGAACCACCGCCAATATAGGCGATCTGTAAATCTTTTACCTTTCCGTCTGCATACTCCATTTTTGTATCCTCCTTATGTGTTTCCGGTCCTTGGGATCCTCTGCTCCATCGGCCCGTACTGCCTTCTCTATATTGCACATTATAGCCTATAGCTGTATAATAATCTTGCTATTATTTGCGTATTTTTTGCCATTTTCGTACTATATTGACTTTTGTTTTTATACAAGCCCATAGATTTGTAATATAGCCTGCGCATACTGTTTTTCAGAATGCAGTCTAATATAGCACTAATATAGCATAGGAAAAAGGAGATCACTATTATGTTTGAAACAGGGGATTTTCAGACACCGGCTCCACCGGAATCAGGCGTTGCGGGCAATGCTGTTGCTTCGACACCTCAGGATCACTGGCTCTATAATGAGCTTGTAGACGGATTCCACATCGACCGTGTTGTACGGGACTATAATTATTCCATGGATATCCGTCACATTCACGAAGAATACGAGATTTATTATCTTTTAGAGGGGGAACGGTATTATTTTATCAACCAGCAGACCTATCTGGTCACCCCGGGAACGCTGGTCTTCATTGACAAGGAGCAGATCCACCGCACCGGTATGGCTTCCGCCGGACCACATCACGACCGGATCGTTTTAGGAATCATGGAAGAGCCCTTTTCTACCTTTCTGGCATCTTTCGGAGGATTGCAGCTGCAGAGTTTTTTCACGGAGCAGGGCAGTATTCTGACACTGCCAGAAGAAATGCGCCCCTATATCCAGTCTCTGTTGCAGGACATTGCCTCTGAGCTGATCCACAAAAAGCCCGGCTATCTTCTGGCCGCCATGACGAAGCTGGCAGAATTTTTCATTGCCGTGCTGCGCTTGCAGCCCGAGGGTCCCGTTGTCTCATCCCCGGCCAGACATTCGAACCCGAAGTATCAAAAGGTCGATGAAGTGGCGCACTATATTGTAGAACATTGTACTGAGCAGATCTCTCTGGAGGATCTCGCTGGGCGGTTCTATATCAACAAATTTTACCTGAGCCGTATTTTCAAAGAAGTCACCAGTTTTACCATCAATGATTACCTGAATGTCAACCGCATCAAAAAAGCCCACCGGCTCCTTCTGGAAACGGATGACAGCATCACTTCCATTGCGGAACAGTTGGGCTATGAAAATATTACTTATTTTGAACGGGTGTTTAAAAAATACCGGAATATGACACCGTTAAAATACCGGAATTATTATCGGTCGGAGACAGAGTGACCTATGAATCTGCAGCTGTCTGAACGTATACTCCTTGTCTGCTTCATGATAAGCCGCTCTACAACAGATCACTCAGTCGTGCAAACTGCTCCAGTGTCAATGCCTCACCTCTTACGGTAGGGGACAGGCCCATCTGTGCCAGGGCTGCTGCCGCAGATTCCTTGGTGATGCCTGGGCGGCCCGCATTTCCCAGACCGTTCACCAGGGTCTTACGGCGCTGGTTGAAGGAAGCCCGGATCAGGGCGAACATCTTCTTCTCATCCTTCACCTGTACCGGCGGTTCTTCGTAGCGGGTCAGGCGGATGACCGCGCTGCCCACATTCGGTCTCGGGATGAAGCAGTTGGGCGGTACATTCGCCACGATTTCCGGCTTTGCATAATACTGCACCGCCAGAGACAGGGCGCCGTAATCCTTCGTGCCGGGGCCTACCTGCATACGGTCCGCCACTTCCTTCTGCACCATGATGGTGATGCTCTTCAGCGGCACACGGCTCTCGAATAAGCCCATGATGATCGGTGTCGTTATGTAATAGGGCAGGTTGGCCACCACCTTGATGGGACGGCCTCCGTTTTTCTCCTCCACCAGCCGGTTAATGTCCACTTTCAGGATATCATCATTAATGACCGTGACGTTATCATAGTCCTGTAATGTCTCTTCCAGAATAGGGATCAGTGCCTTGTCGATCTCCACGGCCACCACGCTGCCCGCGCGCTCCGCAAGATACTGGGTCATGGTACCGATGCCCGGCCCGATCTCCAGCACGCAGTCCTCCTTCGTGATCTCCGCAGAAGAAATAATCCGGTCCAGAACCGTCGTGTCTATAAGAAAGTTCTGTCCGAATTTTTTTTGAAAATTAAAATGGTACTTCTGCAGTACCGCAATGGTATTCTGGGGAATGCCCAAATAAGCCATAATAAGCCTCCTTAATAATACTTAAAATCCTCTAAAAAATGAATACAATCATACAACACCAGCACATCCATTCCCTGTTCCGGTTCATACTGCTCCATCAGTTGGAACAGTTTCCCGTTAAAATACCGCAGATCCACCACGTAGATATTCTCATAATGGGCCGTGAGCAGCGGAATCAGGCTGTTGGCATAAGAATCCTTGATGACAAACAGCGTCTTACCGGGATTGTATCCCGTATGAATCTCAATAAATGCATGATTGTCATTCAGGAAAAATCCATACTGGTTCTTGGTATCCAGATAATCCGGTGCATACAGAGAATCAGCCGTGTCCGCAAAATCATACGTCACCGATACTGCTTTTTTCTCCGTCTCCGGGAAATACTGTATGCTATCCTTCGTCCAGTCCACATTGATACGGGACTGCAGGGTTCCCTGAAAATTCTCCGACACCGTCTTCATGCCATTGACATCATACGGATAGGGAAAGCGTCCCACACTGTCCGCCCAGGCCAGAAATCCGTAATAGGCTCCCAGACTGGTCCAATGATGATCCGTGCGATAATAGATGGGCTCCTGTGCATGCTCCTGCAAAGCGTGATACACATCTATATAATGCTCTTCTCCAATAGAATTCCTTACCTTCGTAAGCAGCCGTTCTTCGTCATAATAAGGTGCAAATGCCGGCAGCATATCCGTGAGAATGTTGTCCGCTGTCGGTACCAGCATGACTTTGGCATCCCAGTGGTTCACCAGCTTTGTTAACGATGCGACACGGGAATTTTCCATCTGCTCCGTATACTCATCGGGATCGTTTACTCCGATCAGATATCGGTCTGCTCCCAGATAGACCCCGTTGATCTCTTTTTTCCGGAAACAGATATCTGCCCGGGTCTTAAGTCCTACCCATTTATCCCGTCCTACGAACTGGTCGGACATGTATTTCTCATACGCATCCCCGTATTCTCCCGTAAAAAGACTCTCCCAGGAAAAGGCAGGGCGGGAAGCCAGCACCCGGTTCTCCGCTTCCGAATATACTCTGTCACTGTTCCACAGATCTGCCACTCCCAGAACCAGAAGTACCGCACAGACCAGTCCGATGGTCAACAGCGAATTTCTTTTATCATCCATATGCGGTTCCTCCTTCCCGGTCAGAATCGAAAATACAAAAAGGGATTATACGACGCATCCACAATATACGCCACCGACAGAAGCAGCAGTACTGCCGGAATCACCTTTTCTCCCAACCGGTACAGTGCCATGGCGGGGCCTGTCTTACTGCTTTTCAAAGCATGCACCAGTCTGCTGCCTAGCGGAAGACATGCCACCAATGCGATGACCAGAAGCACCAGATACTCATTGCACAAAAACATTGCCAGCGAATTCACCGGCCCTATTCCGTTCATTCCGAACATAGCCTGGAGATAAGCCAGGATCTCTCCGGGACTTTCCAGTGCAAAAAACACCCAGCTGATCAGTACTACCGCCAACGTATAGATCCTGCCGAACACCTTGGGCACACTTTCCAGAATATCTCCTAAGAATAATTTCTCCAGGATCAGGAAAAATGCAAACCACAGCCCCCAGAACAGGAAATTCCATCCCGCACCGTGCCAGATACCGGTCAGCATCCATACCACCAGAATATTAAACAGCTGTCTCGGCAAGCCCTTGCGATTGCCACCCAGCGGAATATACACATACTCCTTGAACCAGGTACTCAGGGAAATATGCCATCTGTGCCAGAAATTTTTGACCGAAGTGGCAACGTACGGATAATTGAAGTTCTCCGGGAAATGGAAGCCTAAGACTGCCCCCAGTCCGATCGCCATGTCGGAATAGCCTGAAAAATCAAAGTAGATCTGCAATGCAAAGGCGGCAATTCCCAGCCATGCCATGAGAACACTCATCTGATCCGTTCCCAGCTCCGTTACCTGTTTCCATAATAATCCCAGATTATTGGCCAGCAATACCTTTTTCGCCAGTCCCGTCACAAAACGCTTCGCACCATAGCTGATGGCATCCAGGTCGGTCCGTCTGTCCTGCAGATACCGTTCCACCTGATGATACTTTAAAATAGGCCCGGCGATCAGCTGTGGGAACATGGTCACGTAGACACCGAACTGCAGAATATTGCGCTGCGCTTTTGTATCGCCCCGGTACACATCGATCACATAAGACATGGTCTGGAAGGTGTAAAAGGAAATTCCGATGGGTAACGGAAGATTCAGAAACGGAATCGACGTTCCGAAGACCGCATTCACCGTCTGCATCAGGAAATCGGCATATTTAAAAAATCCCAGGATAAAAAGATTGATGACAATGGAACATAGCAAAAAGATCCTGGAGCGATCCTTCCCTCTGTATTCTTCGATCAGCCTTCCCCACACATAATCGGATATAGTAGAAAAAAGCATGAGGAAAATATAGACGGGCTCTCCCCAGGCATAAAAGACCAGGCTCCCCAGGAAGAGAACCAGATTCTTCATCTTCCGGGGAACCAGGAAATAGCAGATCATAAAAATCGGCAAAAACCGAAAAAGAAACAATACACTGCTGAATACCATTCACTCTACTCCGTATTTACTCCAGAGTCTGTCTGATAGCCTCCAGGGCAAGTTCATTCTGCTCCTGACAGTAAGTGATCACGGCCTCATCGCCCTGTTCTTCCACAGAGGAAGTGTCCGCACCCAACTGTACAAAGCATACATAATCGCCTATCCGTTCCACTCGGGATGCCTGAATCTTGCCCAGATTCATGGGATACTGCATCGTGTCATTCACCAGACTGTCACGGTAGGCGTTCAATGCACTTTCTACCTCTTCTACCTTACCATCTTTTGCATGAATAATCAATAAAGTATCTACATTGACGCTGATCATGGGTGCCTCTCCCAGGTAGGCATCATAGAGCTCCGCACTGACACCGTAGGTCTCGTTCAGCATTTCCCCGGGTATCTCGGAATCCGGCCAGTAATTGTCTCCCAGTGCATCCGTAACTGCCTTTTTTGCACTCTGTAACGCTTTCGCAGCGTCCTTCGGATTCTGTGCAGCGGTTGTACTACCGGCCTCGCCGGTCTCCTGTCCCGCTGCGGTGCTCTCCATGGTGGACTGCTGGTTGTCTGATGCAGCACCGTTATTATCCTTGCCTCCGCAGGCGGTCATAGAAAGTGCCAGAGCACTCATAAGTAACATACATGCTAATTTCTTTTTCATAAAATCTCTCCTTGTTTTGCAGGGATATTTCCCATGTTCAGTTGCAGTATCCCCTTTTTGGGGATCCCTATTCTATCAGACGACAATCCGGTAGAAAAAGTTTCATTAAATTTTCAACAGCCAGAACAGAAACGGCATTGTAGCTACGGACAGCACAGTGGTCAGCGCCACGCCCTTAGAGGTCAGCCGGTAATCACCGTCATATTGCTGCGCCAGCATGACTGTCATGCTGCCGACAGGTGTGGCCGTCATGACCAGACAGACACCCAGAAACATGGGGTCTGTAATGAAAAAACGCAGTCCCCACAGAAGCAGTGCCGGCATAAGCAGCAGCTTCACAACAGAAAAGAGCAGCAGCCGCACATCCGTAAACAGATCCTTTAACCGGATCTGTGCCAGCGAATCACCGATTACCAGCATACTTAATGGTCCGGTGACAGCTCCGATCCGGGTGGCAGTATCTTTGAAGACCATCGGAACCGGAAGATTACTGATATACAGGGTCACTGCAATGAGGCAGGAGATCACCCCCACATTCATCAGCTGCTTCCAGTTCAGCTTTTCCCGCTGTCCGGAGGTCTTCATCCTGTTAATGCCATAGGTATAGATCAGCACACTGTAAAGCAGATTAAAAATTGCAGCATGGATCACTGCTTCACCGCCGTACATGGCATCCAGCAGAGGATAGCCCATAAAGCCAATATTGGCGAAGATCGTCATGACCTGATAAGAACCATAATCTTCTCTGTCTGCCCGAAGCAGTCTCGGAATCAGCTCTGCAATCACAAACATGATAGCAAAAAAGATCAGCGCCACAGCCAGCGTAACCAACAATGCCGCCTTATTTTCCAATGTTTCAGGATTCATGCCGGAGGCAATGATCAGCGCCGGATTGCCGATATTAATGACGATACCGGAGATCATCTTGCCGGTATTTTCCCCGAATACTCCGACCTTTCTGCAGATGTACCCGATCAGCATGATCAGGAAAAAAATCACCATTTGTTGAAGTAAAAGCATACGCTGCCTTCTTTCTGTATTTAATCAGGAAATAGTAACTATTCAGAACCCCATTCGCAAAACCGCGTACATCATAGCACATATGTGCTCTTTTTCACAACAAAAAATTATTGTTTTCCACCCTTTTTGCTTTCTTTCTTTACAAAACTACGGACAGTACGCTATACTTGCAAAGGACTATTGATGGAAACGACGCTGCAAAGCAGCAGAATGTGAGGAAATATGAGCATATTAAACGTAGAACACCTGACCCACGGATTTGGAGACCGTGCTATTTTTAACGATGTATCGTTTCGCCTGCTGAAGGGGGAACATATCGGTCTCATCGGTGCCAACGGCGAGGGAAAATCTACCTTTATGAATATTATCACCGGTAAACTGATGCCGGATGAGGGCAAAGTGGAATGGGCGAAGAATGTCCGCGTCGGCTATCTGGACCAGCATACAGTGCTGACCCCCGGTATGACGATCCGTCAGGTACTGGCTTCCGCTTTTGATTTCTTATACGATATGGAAGCACAGATGAATGAAATCTGTGACAAAATGGGAGATGCCACCTCGGAAGAACTGGAACAGTACATGGAAGACCTGGGAACAATCCAGGATCTGCTGACTATGCATGATTTCTATATGATCGATGCCAAAGTGGAGGAAGTGGCAAGAGCTCTGGGACTGATGGATATCGGCCTGGACCGTGATGTGACAGAGTTGTCAGGTGGTCAGCGTACCAAAGTTCTGCTGGGCAAACTTCTGTTGGAAAAGCCCGATATTCTGCTGCTGGATGAGCCGACCAACTATCTGGATGCGGAACATATCGAATGGCTCAAGCGTTATCTGAATGAATATGAGAACGCATTTATCCTGATCAGCCATGACATTCCCTTCCTGAACAGTGTCATCAACCTGATCTATCACATGGACAATCAGGAGCTGACCCGCTATGTGGGCGATTACGACAAGTTCCAGGAAGTCTATGCCATGAAGAAGTCCCAGCTGGAGGCCGCATATAATCGTCAGCAGAAGGAGATCGCCGATTTGAGGGATTTCGTAGCAAGAAACAAGGCTCGTGTATCCACCCGTAACATGGCCATGTCCCGCCAGAAGAAGCTGGATAAGATGGATGTCATCGAGCTGGCTGCGGAGAAGCCGAAGCCTGAATTCTCTTTCAAGGAGGGCCGCACCACTGGTCGTATCATTTTCGAGACAAAGGATCTGATCATCGGTTATGACGAGCCACTGTCCAAGCCCCTGAATCTGTCCATGGAACGTGGCGAGAAGGTAGCGCTGATCGGTGCCAACGGTATCGGTAAGACCACACTGTTGAAGAGCATTCTGGGACTGATCCCGCCTCTGTCCGGCGAAGTGGAGCAGGGGGATTATCTGGAGATCGGTTATTTCGAGCAGGAAATGTCCGGTTCCGGTGACAACAGCTGTATCGAAGAGATCTGGCAGGAATTTCCCGCGTTTACCCAGTATGAGGTGCGTTCCGCCCTGGCCAGATGCGGTCTGACCACAAAGCATATTGAGAGCCGCGTAAAGGTACTCAGCGGTGGTGAGCAGGCAAAGGTAAGACTCTGCAAGCTCATGAACCGTGCCACGAACGTTCTGTTACTGGACGAGCCAACGAACCATCTGGATATGGATGCCAAAGACGAGCTGAAACGGGCACTGAAAGAATACAAGGGAAGTATTCTCATGGTCTGCCATGAGCCGGAATTCTACGATGGCCTGGCTACCCAGGTCTGGGATCTGTCCCAGTGGACCACAAAGCTGTAAATAGAAAGTTAGTAAAGAAATGCTATCAAATCCCCGTAGCCCTTGGCAGGGTATAAGA
>OGFG01003641.1_pt1 | contig 10769 bp, 14 predicted proteins | sample 1570761 | NCBI WGS metagenome assembly OGFG01 (sample SAMEA2581938, study PRJEB24529) | metagenome | biome: Human gut stool | place: China | collected 2011 | reverse complement strand
CACTAACCATGACAAAATCATGATTAAGAAGTCACTTAGAGCATATATCACCTGCCGCCTGCTTAAATACCCGGTATTGCCGCAGCGCGACGCTCTCCGGATTTTCATATTCCATCGCCTTAAACAGCAGGTCCAACGGCGAGACATACTCGTCATCGTCCTCCTTCACTTCGGCATATTCCAGCACACGCATCACCATGGAAAAATTCTGCTCATACTCCGGGGCCTCTTGGTGCAGCATGAGGATAATGGCTTGGAGCAGGGCTGTCTCAGACTTGGTCCAAAACGGGTCGGACTCATGACTGCCCTTGGGCGTGGTTGCCTGGATCAGCGTATTCACCAGCTTCAGTGCGTCTTTTTCATCCCGCAAGTAGCAAAAGGGGTTATAACCGTCAGACTGTTCCAAATTCACAAGATTCAGCACCCGGACGTCATAGCCCCTTTTTTTCAGGTATCCACCTGTGTCGGTCAGAACTTCCATTTTCGGGTCCGTGATCACATAATTGGTATTGGCCTCCAAGATGTTGGGCTTGACATAGCCGCGGGTTTTGGCCGCGCCGCTGCCGCCAATGACCAGCACATTCAGTGAGCGCCGGTGCTTGTGGGTATCCAGCCCCAGCCGCACATGGCGGGTGAGGATCTTGTTCTGCTTTTGACGGAACTGCGCGTTGAGCTGCCGGGGAGAGCCCCATGCGGCGGAGCCGTGTTCCTCTCCGTCCCGTGTTCTGCCCTGTCCGGAAGCATAGAGACACAGCCCCATGAGATACGCGCCGGTGCAGACGAGAATGGACAACAGACTCTTGTCTGTCCATTGGATGTGGAACGGGTGCTCCAAGGCGGAAGTCAGGTTGGAGAGTAGATCCGGCAGGCCACCGCCCAGGGACGGAGCAATGAGCAGCGCCGCCCAGATGACTGGAATGTAAAGGAAAAGACGGAAAATAAGGCTGCTTTGCTGGGATGTTTGTTTCAGGCAGTTCACCTCTTTCATGTAAAAAGCGGCCCTGAATGAGATGGTCTCATTCAGGGCCGTGTTCTTATGGAGCTAATATTTTATGCTTAATCCATTTTGAATAGTCCTTTGTTATTAGGAGTGTGTCAATAGGGCCTCCACAAGTACCTATACCGGTTTGAAACCGGTGTATTTTGCAAGTAACATCGACCAAAAATTCGGCGAAATCAATGCCATCCTTTAACTGCATGCAACGCCATTCAATGGGGATTGCGTGTTCTCCTGTCAGTAAGTTAGCAATGACTTTAGGCTCGCCATTCCATACTGCAGCACATTGTCCCGGTACATCTATTTCCGAAGTAATATCATGCTGCTCATCGGAATCTATGATTCTATACACAAATCGCTCACTATTGACATATCCGCAAACATGGAATATTACAATTCCTGCGTGTTTACCTTTTACATATGCAGCAAGTTTGTTAGCAACGTCGCTTACAGTATCCTCGGAGCGTACCTCTTCCAGTTCGAAGCAACGAATAAAATCGGCAATTGTCTTACCGTCAAGAGTTTGATCTCCACAGCTCGAAATCCCAATATTCCCATTTTTGATCAGGAATAGTTTTTGACCGTTATCACTCACTGTGTACTGGTCCCTGACGCCATCCTTGCAAGGGGTGATTCCTGTTAACCGGCTATCCGCACTCATAACAATGCCTTCTTTTAGATATACACTTACGATAATGGACATTATATTCCCTCCCTAATAAAGCTTATAATTCCATGATAATTTATATTTCGTGATTTGCAAGTAATTTTAAGCATAACTTAAAATTACCGCATTTTTTTACTCCTTTTTAACTCCCTGGTCGGGGCAGACTTCTGCTGCTGATCCAACTGTGCCTTGTAGCCCTTCAGGCGTTCCAGCACAGAGGGGCGTTCCTCACTCGTCATCCGGTCCTCGTCTTTGGATGAGGTCGAGCTGGGCGCGGTAGCGGGCAAGCCTTGTCCCGACCGAGATCCTTTTTTTGATGCCACCTCCTGCCGCTTGCCCACAGGCGGTGTCACAGGCGTTTCCCCCTGCTGGGGGCGTTGCTGCTCGCGCTGCGGCGCCTCCTGTCCCACACGGGCTTCCTGCTCCTTAGAGGGGGCATCCTGCCGCGCCTGCTCCGGCTGCCCGGTATATCGGATGCGCTCAAAGATCATATTGGCGCGGTCGATCTCCGTTACCGGCATGATCACATCCACGACTTTTCCCTTGTTATCCGAATCACGGATGGCAGAGAACAGGATCTTCTGTTTTCCTGCCCGCTGCCTGAATTGCTGATACTGCTCCGGAGACATGGCGAATCGCCGCACATCGCGGGTCTCCTTCAGCATCTTTGCAAGATTGACTTTGCCGGAAATGGTCTTGTGTTTTTTCGCCAGCGCCATGGTGAGCGCCAGTACATTTTTAATGGCGGAGCCGCTCAGCCGGACAGCGACCTCGCTGCCGGAGAGCATCATGCGTACCAGCTGGTCCGCCGCTTCACCGCCTCCGATGTTCATGCTCCCGCACCTCCTTCTGGTGTTCTTCTGTTTTCTGTATGTCCTGCTCCATTGCGGGCGTCTGCCGGCAGATCTCCCGGCAGAGCTTCAATTTTCCCCGCTCCGCCCGGATATTCCGATTCACCTCTGAGAGCTGCTCATACACCTCTGCCTTTTCTTCCTTCAGCACCTCCTGTGGAATGCCGCTGTCCTCCAGCAGCTTCACGGCTTTCATATACTGCTCAAACTCCTGCTCCATGCCGGTGAGCCCTTCCTCGTATAACGCCCTGCTGGGTTCCAGCGCCTCCGCATCTGCCAGCGCTGCGTAGAGCGGCAGGCGTTTCTTCTTCCGCACATTGAGGAGGGTCCGCTGCTTTGTCAATCTGCCCAGCGTTTCCTCTATGCGATGTTCGAATGCCGCCATGTCAGCAGGCGTTGTGATGTTATTTTCCCGCAGGAACGCGAACTGCGCCTGATACCGCTCGAAGCGCATGACCGCCTGCCGCAGATGCGGCGTCATGCGGGGCGGATACTGCCGCTTTTCGATCTTGCCCAGCAGATAGAGATAATGGACATAGAGGGCGAGAAAACCGCTGTATCTGGGATGCTTCCGGTACGGCTGATACGCCGGCCGCGCAGGCAAGACAGGCCGCAGTCCCGCTTCGATCTGTTCCAGGTTGCCCTGGATGGCGGCGCGGATACCATCCTCCGTGAACAGCGGATCTCGCCTGCCGGGGTACTGATATCGATCCTGCCCCCGCAGGCGGAAGCCGAGCCTGCCGCCATGATGGATCTCATACCCCTTATGCTCCATGAGCAGGAAGAAGTGGCCGAGGTCGTTGGCGTCCCGGATGGCATCCCGCAGATCTGCCTCCAGCAGGGAGCGGAAGGTGGGCTGCCCCCTGGACTGCCGCAGCCACTCAATGTAGCTGACCGACCTGGCAGGCACACCCTGCACGATGACGGATAATCCATGCTCTCGGCAGAGCCGGTCTGAAATGGCACGGATCTGCTGGTAGTAGCTTCGGGCGTTGCTGTGATATTTTTCTCCGGTGAGCTGGTTGATGGAATTGAATGCGATATGGGCGTGGATGTGTTCCCGGTCGGTATGGATGCCGATGACTGCCTGGTATCCGGGCAGATGCTCCCGCACGAATTCCTGCGCGATCTCCAGCGCCAGTTCCGGCGTGATCTCGCCCGGACGGAAGGACTGGATGATATGATAGAGCTGCACTCCGTCTGTTTTGTTCCAGCGGATCTTGGCGTCCTGCATCTCGGCGCAGGCACTTTTGATTGAGCACCCCTGCGTGGCAGTCAACACCTGTTCCTCCGTCTTGTCACCGTTGACCACATAGGCAATGGCCTGAGCCAAACCGCCTCTGCGGGCAAGGATTTTTGTGACTGCCATTACTGTTTCACCAATTCTGTCATTTTTGTCTCTATCGTCCGCATCAGAAACTTCAGTTCCCGGATATCCTCCTTCGTAGCAAAACCGGCGTTGGCTTTCCGGACGATCTGATTGATGTTCTTGCCGATGCGGTTGATCTCCACATACAGGTCGTGAAGCTCCTGCGGCGGCCGCTGGCGGATGGTAATACCGCCGATCATCTCCCGGATCGCCGCGCTGACCGGCAGACCGGAAACGGCGCAGATCTGCGACAGCTTCCTGCGCTCCGCATCGGTCAGCCGAACGGAGATCATGTGTGTTCTTCCGGGCATATCGCCTCCTTTCCTGCGGCGCTGCCGCAAAATCTTCCGCCCGCAGGCGGCATTGGGGACTGGGGATACCCCCAGCAAGCGCGTTTGTCATACAAACGCTATGCTTGCGCCAGCGCCGCCCACGGCGGCGTTGGCTGTTCCCCGCCGTCGGCGGGGCGTTTTTTGAGAGGTAGGTTGATTCCAATACAGGCGGACACGGTCCGCACCTTTTCCAGAAAAAAGAAATGTCTGGCAGCAGCGCCAGACATCCGGTTTCGCAGGGTCCTTCCGCACAGGGTGTCAATGTAACACCCAAAATAGAAACGGCAGGGTGTCATCAAGACACCCTGCCCGTTCAAATATTGAATCAACGCTCGATCTCTTCCGTTTTCTGCCTGCTGTTTCGTGCAGTAGTTCGAGCTGCGTCGAAAGGAAGGACGAACGAATCCTTCTACCTGTTGATAATAGCTCGTCTGTTCCTCTACAAAGAATGCCACAAGAGGCGCATAGCAAGTGCTGTTGCCACACAGCGCAGGCTCAGGCGGCGCACGCCAGTTCCTTCCGAATACGTTCCCGTGCCAGCTCCGCATAGGTGTCTGTGACTTCGATGCCGGTGGCGGTATAGCCCTCCTGCACAGCCGCCAGCACCGTGGTACCGCTGCCGGCAAAGGGGTCCAGAATATGCCCGCCCGGTTCCGTAATCTTCACAATGTCCCGCATCAGCTGCAGCGGCTTCTCCGTCAGATGGATGCGGCTCTGGGGATTGCCGTATTTGAACACCCCCGGCAGACACGGGACCGGACGGCTGATGGGCATATCGCCGTTGGAGCCCCAGACGATATACTCCGCCTGCTGACGGAAGCGCCCCTTCTGCGGGCGGCTGTTGCCCTTATCCCAAACTGCGGTGCCGCGCCAGATCCAACCGGCCCACTGGAGAGCGTCTGTCGCCGCGGGAAGCTGCCGCCAGTCGATGAACATACATACCGGCGCACCGCTCTTGCATACCTTTCGCGCTTCATACAACCACTCCGCCGCCCAGCGGGTCCAGGAGCGCTGGTCCTTGGCGTCCCCATCGAAAGGGGGCGGTGCGTTCTCGCCCATGCTGGAATACTTTCTGGCTGTGGATTTGTTTTTCTCCGTCTGGGTGCGCCCACCGGACGCATAGGGCGGATCGGTGATGACAGCGTCAAAGGTGTTGGGGGCAAAGGTCCCCAGCACCTTCAGGGCATCACCCTGGAGGATGCTCCATTTCTGATTATCGCTCATGCTCATGCTTCTCCTTCTTTTTCGTTCGATTTTCGCGGGGCGGAGACAGCTCCGTTTCCACATATTCGCTGATGATTCCCAGTGCTTCCTCGTAGCTGTGGCACGCTCCGCCCATGATGCGGGTCTGCATTTCCTTGGCTTCTGCCGCCATGCCATTCTGCCGAAGAACTCTGGCGGCAATACCCATCAGATGGAAGATGTTGCCGTCCTGCCCCAGCAGAGGGCAGAGAGGGCGGGGGTTCTCCTGCCGGACGGAGCGAAACTCGCCCAGCCTGTTGGGAACATAGTCAGAAAGCCATGTGCCGCCGAATGCGCCGTGGGTCTGCAAACGCCACATCGCCAGTTTCCCCATGTCCACCTGAATGTCCTCGAAGGGGAACAGCAGATTGGTGAGTCCATCGTGCTGAAAAACCTTGACCGTCTCAAAGCGGTTGCCATTCTGCAGGATGCCGTCCTGCGTCAACAGGTCATTGATGCCATCCAGCCACTCCTGCGCCTCTCCGCCGCAGCCCTGCAGCACCAGTCCCTCCTGATGCTCCATATCCCGCAGATCGTCCGCAGTGATCCTCTCAATTGGCATTTATCTCTCCTTTCTTTTGGGATGCCGTGCAGGCGGCGTCCGGCCAATGGTCTTCTGATCCGTCAACACGGGGATGCCCAGCTCGCCGGCTTTGTATATCTCCTGCCACATCCCATCCGTCCAGACCGGACCGTACACATTCATCTGCTGACAGGATTCCAGCAGGCGCAGTCCCATCGCCCTGGCTTTTTCATCCTGGGCGGGATCGTCGGGATCTGCGACAGGCGGGAACAGCAGGTGCGGACAGATAGGGATATTTCCCTCCGCAAACACCTCCTGCGCTTTCTGCCGCGCAAACTCCACATTGTTTGTCACATCGCCCCGCAGCGGAGCACAGATATAGACCAGCTTGGGGCCGCTCCGTTCCAGCTCCGGCGTGCGCTCCCGGAATGCGGACAGATACTGACCGACGGCATCCCGCAGAGCGGCATAGTCCGCGGCAGTGGGATGATAGGCGTACCATTCCACTTTTCCGTAGTCATCCCACAGGTGGGGAATGACGCCGCTGCGGAAGTTGGGATTGTTCGGCACCTGCTTTTTACCCCAGACATCCTGAAAGCGCAGCAGCGTCCGGTCCACCACGCCCTCCGTGCGGTTGAGCACCGTGAGGCGGATGGCGTCATATTGGCTGGAGATATGGGTAGAGAGAAACTCCACCCGTACACGCAGGTCCTTTCCGAGATCTCCCACGCACACACGCCCGGAGAATTGAGGCCGATCCACGAGATCGCTGTGTTCAAACAGCTTTCGCAGCTCCTGCTCATACACGGTCATCGCTCCACACCTCGTTTCTTTAGCGTTTTTGTTTTCATAGGACTTACTTCTTTTTGCAGAGGTTTCAAGGTCTCACGCCCGATGCCGCGGATCACGCTGCGGCTCTTGCCGCTCAGGACAAAGGTATCCCTTGTATCGTTGCGGACTTCCTCGCAGGGCAGGATCACGGCAGAACCGGTGATGCGGATATCCCCCTGCACCGTGCCATACACCTTGCAGTTGCCGGACAGGATGGGAGTCCCCATCGTATGGGGATCGTGAATGATCTGCGCGTTTCCGGAAGCCAGTGCTTTTCCGGTCATGGAGGCCCCGCGGAGATAGGCGTTGTCCTCGGCGTGGCTGTGGCCGCTCATCACGCTGCCTTTAGAAACATAGGCGCTGCCACAGGCAATGGCGTCGCCCCGCAGACAGGCATCCCGATCCACATAGGCGTCACCCGCTGCAATGGCGTCATCGAAGATCCACGCGCAGTCTCCCGGCTCCGCGGACAGGTTGCTTTCGCTTTCCACGAAGCCACCTATGTCGCCTGCGCGGATCTCGCCGCAGATGTCCCGCAGCGCGCGGATGCGGTGCAGGAACGGATATTCCTCATGGGCCATGTCTGTGATCTCATATTTTTGATTGCTGATGGTTCTCATCTCCTTTTCCTTTTTTATGCCGCTTTTTGGCACAGGGCATCTTCTTTTCGGAATGCCGCATCGATGTCGGAAAAGCGCTCCGTGCGGTTGAATTTCTCGGACACCTTTCCCGGCATGGCCTGCAGCTCCAGCATTCTTGCCCACAGCTCCGGATGGTGGTCATAAAGGTGCCGCAGTTCCTTCCGCTTGGCATTCGGGCAGAACCAGCAGCCGCCACGGTCTGTGAACGCATAGACAGGTGAAAGCAGCCCTGCCGTTTGGCAGAGCTGCTTTGCATCCTCTTCGGTGTAGTGATATTTTTCCAGCAGGGACACCTGATCTCCCTGCAAGCGGCGCAAGCGCACCGGCTCATCGCTGGCGATGCCCACATACTGCACAGTATCCGGCGTCAGAGTCCTATTATACCGGCGGATGGGACGGAGCTTACAGTCCCGCTGAACGTAGCAATGCCCGCACAGAGGGAATCCGCGCCGAAGTCCTTTTTTCGGACCGCGGGTAACTGTTCCTGCAAACAAATCCAGATAGGTCTTATCCGAACGCAGCACACGGACCGGGATGCCCAACCGTTCCAGTCTGGGGAGCGCAGTCTCATAGATGAATGCCCGATGCTCCGGCACCTCGCCGGAGGTCCTTTTATCGAACATCACCTCACAGTAGACCGCTTCATCCAGCGGTTCCCCGTGCTCCAGCGCCAGCAGGATCGTGGCAAGGCTGTCTTTGCCGAAGGAGCAGGACGCAATATGCAGGGTGTTCTTCTTTTCTTTTGAAATCATGATCATCCTCTCTGATTCTGTTTTTGCTGGCAGTATTGTCAGCAGGTGGGGAGTCTGCTATAATAGCGCATATCATTTCCAGTCATTTTTAGATATGAAGGAGACGAAATACGATGAATAAAACAGAACTGATCACCGCCATGGCGGAAGCCAGCGGCCTTACCAAGAAGGACTGCGACACCGCTCTGAATGCGTTTGTCGACACGCTGCAGACTGCGTTGAAGTCCGGTGACAAGGTACAGCTGCTGGGCTTTGGCACCTTCGAGGTGAAGGAGCGCGTCGCCCGCACCGGCAAGAATCCCGCCACCGGAGCCACCATTGAAATCCCCGCTTCCAAGGCGCCGGCTTTCAAACCCGGCAAGGCGTTCAAGGATTCCGTGCAGTGATAACACGCCCGCGAGAGACCATCTCTCGCGGGCCTTTTCTGTTATCGGTGCGATACGCCCATGTCCTTGGCACGACAGGCACATTCCAGCACCTCTGTCATATCCGTGCGCTCCCAGGGCGCGTCCGCATGGGTGAAGTGACCGTAATTGCAGAACTTTTGGAACATAGGCTGATCCAGTCCCAGCGTTCCGATCATGCCGTCCGGCGTCAGGTTGAATACCGTGCGGACTGCCTGCTCCAGCACGTCATCGGAATAGATGCCGGTATGCTCCGTATCCACCGTCACCGCCACAGGCTGTGCCTTGCCGATGGCATAGGCAAGGCTGATGGTGCAGCGCTTTGCCAGTCCTGCCGCTACGATATTCTTGGCAATGTAACGGGCCATGTACGCGCCGCTGCGGTCCACCTTCGTTCCATCCTTGCCGGACAGCGCGCCGCCGCCATGAGGGACGAGGCCGCCGTAGGTGTCCACCATCAGCTTGCGCCCGGTGAGTCCGGTGTCCGCTTCAAAACCGCCCTGGACAAATCGACCGGAGGGATTGACCAGCACTTCGGTATGCTCGTCCAGCGGAAGTTCCTGCATGGCGGGTCGGATCACATGGCGCAGGATGTCCCGGCGCAGTTCCGGCAGGGGCAGTTCCTCCTCATGCTGGCAGGATACCACCACTGCGGCAACGCGGTACGGGACTCCAGAGCGGTATTCCACAGACACCTGTGCCTTGCCGTCCGGACGCAGGCCGGGGATGATGCCCTGCCTGCGGGTATCGGTCAACAGGCGGGCCAGTCGATGGGCCAGCACCACAGGTAGGGGCAGCAGCTCCTTTGTTTCATCGCAGGCAAAGCCGTACAGGATTCCCTGATCTCCTGCGCCGGTCTCCGTGCCGCCGCACACAGCTTCCGCAATGTCGGGACTCTGCTCATGGGTGATGACCTCCACTTCATAGTCGCTGCCGCCGTATCCGGCTTCCCGCACCGTTCTGCAAATAATGGCAGGGATATCCGGAATCTTCGCTGCCGTGATCTCACCTGCGGCGATGATCTTTCCGGCTGTGGCCATGACCTCACAGGCAACGCGGGCAGCGGTGTCCTGCGTAAGACAGGCATCCACCACCGCGTCCGCGATGGTGTCGCAGAGCTTGTCGGGATGTCCCTCGGTGACTGACTCAGCGGTCAGAATGCAGTTATCTTTCATGTTCATGTTTCTCCTTTTTCATCGGTTTCTTATGTGCCTCCGGCTGTTTCGGAACAGAAAGGATCATTTCATGGCTGTATTTGTCCTGATACTTTTCGATCTGCTGCTCCGTCAGCGAGGCAAAATCATCCTCTTTAAGACCGGCAACAAAAAATGTGCCGCAGACAATGTCATACGGCACTCCGGATTCATCTGTCAGGGCACGGTTCATAGGCAATCCCAGAAGCTTGCCCTCTCCGTGACAGACGAGCGCGACCGGGTCATCGAACGGGTAAACAGCCTCAATGTCTCCGCCTACGATCCGCTGCATGGATTCCAGGCTGCTGTCGATTTCCTGTACAGTGGGCGTTTTCATCGGCTCCACCACAAGAATGGTCATTTTTTGATGATTGATAGGATCGCCTCCTAAAAAAACAAGCGGCAACAGCAGTCTGAGACCACTGTTGCCGCAAAATGATTTGATTATTTTTTTGTTTTCAGAGCCAGCGTTTGTGTTTTCAGCAAAGCATTCTCCAACGCTCTATGGTCCTCGTGATCCTGCCACCAGTGGGGGCGCAGAAAACTCAGTGCTTTGGTGGCCCAGATGTAGTCATCCCGCCCCAGGGACTCCTGCACGAGTCCAAGTCGGAACTTTTCGTAGTTCTTTCGTACTGCCGCATCTACGCTGTCCCGGTTCAAATACAGTTCCAGAAACCCACAAAGGACAGCCGCTTCCTCCATCGTATAAAACACTACGACACCCCTTTCACACAAACAGGCATCATTGTAGCACGGTGCCCTTGTTTTGAAAATGGGCTGTTTCCACAAGTTTCCTCTCAAAAGTTTGCCACAAACAGTTGTTCGATTTGCGGTGGCATGATATACTGATAGACACTAAGGACGAGGAGGCGCGCTATGCAGCAGAGCGGACGGACATATATCGCCATTGACCTGAAATCCTTCTACGCCTCCGTGGAATGCATGGAGCGCGGGCTTGATCCTCTGA
>OGFG01003637.1_pt1 | contig 10775 bp, 10 predicted proteins | sample 1570761 | NCBI WGS metagenome assembly OGFG01 (sample SAMEA2581938, study PRJEB24529) | metagenome | biome: Human gut stool | place: China | collected 2011 | reverse complement strand
AAATTATAATAAAATAAAAGATTGATTTTATTAGGAGGATTAATTATGAATAAAAAGGATAGAGATAATTATTGCAAAACTAAATGTAAGGCTTACATTAATGGACATTGTACATCACCAAAAAATTGTTATTATTATGAATATAAATTTAGAAAAATAAATAAGGAGAAATAAAATGGAACAAAATAAATTATGTTGCAGTTGGTGTTATTATCATATTCACGGAGGTATAGGATATAAACCTTGTCCTAATTTAGACCATGATAAAATACAGTTGAGACCTAAAGTGTTTAATGGGTATTCTGGGGCATATGACAGTTGTGAAATATGTTCCCATTATAAACCAGCTAAATGGATTAAATATCCTTCATTTACAAATATAGAAGATTATATAGAGTTCTTAGACAAAGAGTTTTATGAACCTAGTAATTATCAAAAGAAAATAGGAATAAGCAAACTTAAACAATTTAGATATGTAAGTATAAGAATACCTTCTGAAGATTTAGAAATTGAAGTTCCATTAATACATTGGTTAAAAGGTACTTGGAGAGAAGGTAATAAAATAAAATATAAAAAAGTATCAACAGAGAAAGAAGAAGCTTCCTTTGTAGTAGGAGAAATAAAAGATTTAATATCAAAAGGTGTTAAAGAAGAAGATATAGCGGTTCTATATCGTACCAATGCTCAGTCAAGAACTATCGAAGAGGAACTACTAAAAAAGAATATCAAATATCGAGTAGTAGGAAGTTTCTATTTTTATAATAGAAAAGAAATAAAAGACTTATTATGTTATCTAAGATTAATAAATAATCATAAAGATGATGTAAGTCTGCTTAGAATAATCAATACTCCAAAAAGAGGAATCGGTGAAAAAACAATTGATAACCTAACTACACTCGCTGAAGATGCCGGTATTTCAATCTATGAAGCCATTACTACAGGTAAAGAATTAACTTTTAAAGAACTAATTGAAGAACTAACTAAATATAGTGAGAAAATGTCACTTACTGAATTAGTTGATGACATTCTAGATAAAAGTGGTATAAGAAAAGAATTAGAAAGTTCTAAATTACTCGAAGATGAAATAAGACTAGAAAACTTAAACGAGTTTAAAGGAGTTACCAAGAGTTATGAAGAAGAATCAGGTTCAGCAAGTCTAGAGGACTTTCTTGAAGAAATATCCCTAGTTAGTGATATAACCGAACATCAAGATAGTGATGGAAGAGTAAGTTTAATGACTGTCCACTCTGTAAAAGGACTAGAGTTTGATTATGTCTTTATCGTTGGTATGGAAGAAGGAATATTCCCACATTATAATGCTATCAATGACGGAAGCAATTCCGCTATTGAAGAAGAGCGTAGACTATGCTATGTAGCCATTACCAGAGCCAAGAAAAAACTTTATATAACATCTGCTGATACTCGTATGTTATTTGGAAATACCAGTAGAAATATGCCAAGTAGATTTATAAATGAAATAGATAAAGAATATATTGAAGTAGAAGGAATAAAACCACTTACTAAGATGGTATCAAATATCAAGAAAAAAATTGATAAAAATGCCGAATACACAGTAGGAGAACATATTGTTCATACTGAGTTTGGTGAAGGCGTCGTAATAGGAGTAGATAAATCGATCCTAACCGTAGCCTTTCCACATCCAACCGGTATAAGAAAACTAATGAAAGGTCATCCAAATATCAAGAAAATATAAAAAGGAGTTACTATGAAAAAAATATTACTTATCATATTTTCAATTACTATAATTATTGAAATAGTAGTATTACATCAAGATAACAAAAACCTAATTATTTCCAATAATACTACTCTTGAAGAATTAAAACAAAATAATCTAATTGAAGATGGTAAAGTATCATTAGATTCGGTATATAAAGAAGAGGAAGAAGTAAGAGAAAAAGTTGAAGAGCTATTTTCCACTACTACATTCAAAGTCGAAGACATTGAACAGCTAATTACCAAAGAAGAAGATAAAAGTAAAGAACTGCAAGATAGCATATCTTCTCTTGAAGAACAGATTGTAGGTCTTGAAGGTAACATTACCACTCTTGAAGCAGAATATAATAGACTAGCCAAAGAGTATGAAGAAAAAAATTCTGCCTATATAACAGGAGTACCCACAATTAATCAGTATCCCGACTATCCAACAGGTTGTGAATCCGTTGCACTAACTATTCTATTAAAATATTATGGTGTATCAGTAACTCCTAATGATATTATAAATAAATTAGAAAAAGGAAAAACACCATATACCAAGGATGACGTTACCTATGGAGGCAATCCTGAACTAGAGTTTATCGGAGACCCAAGAACCCAAAATTCCTATGGTGTCTATGAAAAACCTATTGCCAAAGTAGCGAGCACCTATAAATCAGGAATAATAAATGCTACTGGTAGTTCTTTTGACGAAATATTAAAAATAGTAAAATCAGGTAGACCAGTACTAGCCTGGACATCTATAGGATTATCCACACCATACATATCAACATCTTGGATATATGAGCCAACAGGAGAAACCATATATTGGAAATCGGGAGAGCATGCTGTAGTCATAATTGGTTATACTACTGATAAAATAATAATATCTGACCCAATCGGTGGAAAAATAAAATATCAGTCATTATCACTATTTAGAGAAAGATATAATTACTTTGGAAAGAAGGCCTTATACTACTAATGAAAAATAAAATATTTAAAATAATAGGAACTATCTCTTTTATAGGAGTATTCACTATACTAATAATTACTTTATATAATAACATAACTCTAAATAATAAAAATAAAGAGTTAGAAAACTATTTAAAAGAATACAAAGAATTAAAAAAAGAAATAGATAACCTAAATAACTTAAAAAAAAGTTATGATATAGCCAAACTAAATAACGAAAATCTAAATAGTCAAAAAGAAGAATTAGAGTCAGAAATAAAACAGTTAAATAATAAGATAAGTAATTTAAATAAGAAGATAGATAAACTAAAGTAGTCTCTCTTCTCTTTTTATAGCATATATTATATTGGAGGTACGTATGGATTATAATATTTTAGTAAATAAAGATAATCCCCTGCCAAGAGCACATATACCAAGTACTTTAGTAGAAGCTAGTAGTAGTTACAAAGATGGCATATTAATAGATAGAGAAACAAAGAATGCTTTTGATAGAATGAAACAAGATGCTTTAAGATATGGATATCACATAGATATAGAAAGTGGATATCGTGATTATGATTATCAAGAAAAAATATATAATAAATTACTTGAAGAAAAAGGATTTACTTATGCTATCACAAGAATAGCAGAACCAGGTAAATCAGAACATCAAACAGGATTAGCCGTAGATTTTTGTATATATAAAGATGAAAAGTGTTACATAGAACATGAAATAGAAGAATTATTAGAAACTAAATGGGTTCATCAAAATTGTTATAGATATGGCTTTATATTAAGATATCCTGAAGGAAAAGAAGATATAACAAAATATAGTTATGAACCATGGCATATAAGATATGTAGGAAATATAGCTAGTTATATTTATAATAATAATCTAACACTAGAGGAATATAAAGAAAGAGAGTCTAAAAAATAGATTCTCTTTCAGTTTCGTCTCACACTAAAGTAGTTCGTCGTTTTCTAATGCCTAAGGTCATTAGAAAATATTTTTGAGCCTATAGTCTCAAAAATAATAATTTATAAAATATTTGCCAAAATAAAAGTGTATAATTACTGACTTATATATAATAGATACGATTGGTATATTGTTGTTAGACTACGGGCTAACAACAACACTTCAAGGCCTAGACTTGAAGTGATAAAAAGAATATAAAAATCTATTGACATAATATACTAATAGTGATATTATTTAAATATATGAATAATTATTCATATATAAAAGGAGAAGTATTATGTTAGATATCAAAGAAATAAATAGTATAAAAAAAGAACTACTTGAAGAAGATACTATTATAGATATAGCAGAATTATTCAAAGTATTCGCAGATTCAACTAGAGTAAAAATAATAAATGTCTTATTAGAAAACAAACTTTGTGTAGGAGATATAGCCGCCCTTGTCGGAGGTACTCAGTCTGCTATTTCACATCAATTAAGAATACTAAAGTCCGCTAAACTAGTAAAATATACCAAAATAGGTAAAACAGTATATTACGAATTAAGTGATGACCATGTAAAAAAACTATTTAGTGTAGGAAAGGAACATATCAATGAAATATAAATATAATATCAAAAATCTAGATTGTGCCAACTGTGCAAAGAAAATAGAAGAAAAATTAAATAAAGATAAAAACATCAAAAATGCTATAGTCAATTTTAGTGCATCAACAGTATCTGTGGAAACAGACCTAGAAAAATCATTTGAATATGTTAAACAAATAGTTAGTGAAGTAGAACCAGATGCCATACTAAGTGAAGAAAAAGTAAAAGAAGATAACTATAAAATATTTTATCAAATCCTAGTAGGAGGTATATTAGGATTAATAGGCTGTATAACAAAATTACCATATCATTTAAATTTAATTCTAATTATCATAAGTTATATAGTATTAGTATATAATACCTTTATAACCGCTATTAAACAGTTATCAAAAAAAATAATTAATGAAAATCTATTAATAGTAATATCAACAATAGGAGCCTTTGTATTAGGAGAGTTACATGAAGGACTAATGGTAATATTCCTATATGAACTAGGAAAATCCCTAGAAAAATTAGCCGTTAATAGAAGTAGAAAATCAATATCAGAACTTATGAATATAAAAGAAGAAAACTCTAATTTAAAAGAAGAAGATACTATAAAAGTAGTACCAACAGAAACCATAAAAGTAGGAGATATAATTGTCGTAAAAGAAGGAGAAAAAGTACCACTAGATGGAATAATAATAGAAGGAAATGCTATGCTAGATACTAGTGCCCTAACAGGAGAATCAGAATTATTAAATGCTACCATAGGTAGTGAAGTATTATCCGGAAGTATCAATAAGAGTGGTTTAATAGAAGTAAAAGTAACTTCCATATACAAAAACTCTACAGTAAGTAGAATATTATCACTAGTAGAAACCGCTACTGAAAGAAAAACCAAAACCGAAACAGTAGTATCAAAGTATGCCCCAATATATACCCTAAGTGTATTAATCGTCGCCATTCTAGTAGGAGCCCTTTTACCACTAATAACAAACTTAACATATACCGAAAGTATTTATAAAGCTTTAACCATAATAGTAGTATCATGCCCTTGTGCTGTTGCTATATCCGTACCATTAGCATACTTCTCAGGAATAGGAGCATCTTCCAAAGAAGGAATATTAATAAAAGGAAGTAATTACTTAGATAGTATAAAAAATATCAAAAAAGTAGTATTTGATAAAACAGGAACCATAACAACAGGAGAATTTTATGTATCAAAAATAAACATTTATGACAAAAAATATACCAATGATAAAGTGTTAGAATTATGTGCTAAAGGAGAAAGTCTATCTAATCATCCCATCGCGGCATCAATAATTAAAGAATATGGAAAAGAAGTATCAACAGAAGATATCAAAGAACATAGAGAATATCAAGGTAAAGGCATAACCTATAATTATAAAGATCAAAATATCAAAATAGGAAATTCCAAATTCTGTAATCAAAAAGAAACCAAAAATATTTATCTAATGATTAATGATAATTTAGTTGCTGAATTAGAAATAAAAGATAAAATAAAAGAAAGTGCCAAAGAAACAATCAAGATACTTAAAGATATGAATATAGAAACCTATATGTTTACTGGAGATAATAAAGAAAAAGCCATAGAAATAGCTAAAAAAGTAGGAATAAAAAATGTCTTTTATGAAATGCTTCCAAATGATAAATATCAAAAACTAGAAGAGTTAATAAATACTAAAAAAGAAAAAGAACTAGTATCATTTGTAGGAGATGGCATAAACGATGCCCCAGTACTAGCCTTATCAGATATAGGTATATCAATGGGTAGCCTAGGTAGTGATTCCGCTATCGAAGCCTCAGATGTAGTAATAATGAATGATAACCTATCAAAGATAATAACCGCTATAAAAATATCCCAAAAAACAAATAAAATAATCAAAGAAAATCTAATATTTGCCATTACCATAAAACTATTAGTATTAATATTAACCATACTTGGATTATCCACTATGTGGGAAGCAGTATTCGCAGATGTTGGAGTAACAGTACTATGTATTCTAAATACATTAAGACTATTAAAGAATAACCAGTTGTAATAAATAAAAAAATAATATATAATTATCTTATAAATAGGAGGAGTAAATGGATATAGTAATTGGAATAATATTTATATCAATAATTGGAACACTACTACATTTTATGTATGAATGGTCAGGCCATAATAAAGTAGTATCCCTTTTTGCAGCAGTTAATGAAAGCACTTGGGAACATATTAAAATAGCCCTAACACCAACCTTTATATGGACACTATATGATGGAGCAGTATATGGATTAAATCAAAATTATTTCATAGCCAAAACAGCCAGTTTATTAGTAATAATATTATTAATACCACTATTATTTTATACATATCAAATATTTACTAAAAAATCAGTATTATGGATAGATATAATAATCTTTTATTTAGCCATCATATCTAGTACATTAACATTTAAATACATAATAAATATAACATCACTACCATTTTATCTAACATACATATCAGTAATAGTATTATTCATAATCTTTGGATTCTACATGGTATTAACACTATTACCAATAAAAAATTTCCTATTCAAAGATCCAATAACCAATAAGTATGGTATAAAAGGACATTCCCATCATGAACATAAAGAAAAAAATAATAAAAATGTGTTTTAATAACATATTTTTTTTGCTATAATAATAATGGAAAGTTAGAAGTGAAAAAAATGAGAAATATATATGATGTAACATTAAAAGAATTAGAAGATTATTTTATAAGTATAAATGAAAAGCCCTTTAGAGCGGCTCAAGTATATGAAGGATTATATAAAAAAAGATATACTTCATTTGGTGAAATGACTAATATTAGTAAAGAGTTAAGAGAAAAATTAAAACAAGATTTCTCTTTCTACAAGATAAAACTATTAATAAAACAAGAAAGTAAAGAAGTAAACAAATATTTATTTGAACTAGAAGATAAGAATAGAATAGAATCAGTACTAATGTTTCATGACTATGGAATAAGTATTTGTGTATCATCACAAGTAGGCTGCAACATGTCATGCGCTTTTTGTGAAAGTGGCAGACTAAAGAAAGTAAGAGACTTACTAGCCTATGAAATAGTAGAGCAGATTCTCCTTATTGAAGAAGACATTAAGACTAGAATATCTCATGTAGTAGTTATGGGTATTGGTGAACCATTTGATAATTATGATAATGTTATGCGCTTCGTTAAAATAATTAACTGTGGTAAAGGAATAGATATTGGTTCAAGACATATAACTATATCTACATGTGGAGTAGTACCAGGAATCAAGAAATTTATGAAAGAAGAAGGACAAGTAAATCTAGCCATAAGCTTGCATGCTCCAAATGATGAACTAAGAAATAAAATAATGAAAATAAACAAAGCCTATCCAATAAAAGAATTAATGGATACCATAAATGAATATATAAAACTTACTAATAGAAGAGTAACTTTTGAATATATTATGTTAGAGGATATAAACGATAGTGAAAAAGAAGCAAAAGAATTAGTCTCACTTCTTAAAGGAATAAACTGCTACGTAAATTTAATACCATATAATGAAACAGAAAATATTGGCTTCAAAAGAACAAAAAAGTGGAAAATTTTACAGTTTTATGATATACTTAAATCAAATAATATAAATGTAACAATAAGAAAAGAATTTGGCGGAAATGTAGATGCTGCCTGTGGACAGCTAAGAGCCAAAGCAAAAGAGGAGTGAAGTTATGCAGACATTTTATATGACAGATGCAGGAAAAGTAAGAACACATAATGAAGATAATGTAATAATATTAAATAATAATAATAATGAATTCATTCTTGCCGTAGCGGATGGAATGGGTGGACATAAAGCAGGAGAAGTAGCCTCTAATATAGCAATAGAACATGTTAGAGATAGTTTTGAAGAACTAGAAACGCTCGGAAAAAAAGAAGATGCTATCGATTACTTAAGAAGAATAGTAAAAGAAATAAATGAAAAAATATTTTCTTATACAAAAAATCATCCCGAGAGCAAAGGCATGGGGACAACCCTAGTAATAGCTATCAAAACAAATGATTACATACTATATGGAAATATTGGCGATTCATCAGGATATGTAATGAAAAATGGATTATTACATAAAATAACAAAGGATCATACCCTGGTAAATTTACTTGTATCAACAGGAGAATTAACTCCAGAACAAGCTAAATTTCATCCAAGAAAAAACCTATTAACTAGAGCCCTTGGAGCAAATGATCCAATCGAAATAGATATTTTTGATGTGGACACTAACGTATCAGGATTATTCCTATGTAGTGATGGTCTAACAAATATGGTCGCAGATGATCAAATAGAAAAAGTATTAAATAATAAAAGTTCAATAGAGGAACAAGTAGAAAAACTAATTAAAAAGAGTAACATGCGTGGTGGTACAGATAATATATCAATTGCTTATCTAAAAAAGGAAAGTGGTGATTTATAATGCTATCAAAAGGTCAAAAGATTAATGATAGATATGAAATTATTAAAACAATTGGCGAAGGTGGTATGGCTAATGTCTATTTAGCAAATGATACAATTCTAGATAGAAAAGTTGCAATAAAAGTATTACGTGGAGATCTTTCAAATGATGAAAAATTTATTCGTCGTTTCAAAAGAGAAGCTCTATCAGTATCAAATTTATCACATCCAAATATTGTTGAAGTATACGATGTCGGTGAAGAAGATGGAAATTATTACATCGTAATGGAATATATTGAAGGAAAAACATTAAAACAATTACTTCAAAAAAGAGGAGCACTTACTTTAAATGAAGTAATAGATATAATGACACAGTTAACAGATGGTTTAGCACATGCTCATGAAGCCTACATAATTCATAGAGATATTAAACCACAAAATATAATGATTGAGGACAATGGACTAGTAAAAATAACTGACTTTGGTATAGCTATGGCTCTAAATTCAACTCAGTTAACCCAAACAAATTCAGTAATGGGCTCAGTTCATTATCTTCCTCCAGAGCAAGCTAATGGAAAAGGTTCTACAGTAAAAAGTGATATTTATTCTCTAGGAATATTAATGTACGAACTATTAACAGGCTCAGTACCATTTAAAGGAGATACTGCTGTTGAAATAGCCTTAAAACATATGAAAGAAAAAATACCAAGTATTAGAAAACAAAATCCAACAATACCACAATCTGTTGAAAACATCGTATTAAAAGCGACTGCTAAAAATCCAAAGAACAGATATGATAATGTTAGAGATATGTATAAAGACTTGCAGACCGCTCTTCAAAGAGATAATGAAAAGAGATTAGTATATGAATATCCAGAAAACGATCTTGAAGAGACAAAGGTTATACCACAAGTTACAAAAGAAATAAAACAAGTGATAGATAAACCTACCGCTAAAGAAGAAGATAGCGAGGATAATTCAGTACTAAAGGAAAAAGATGAAAAAAATAAATTACCAATCATTCTAGCAGTGGTTCTTTTAGGAACATTAATTGTACTCGCAGGTGTATACTTACTAATAACAAGTAAAGATGTAAAAGAAGTAAAAGTACCAAATGTAGTAGGATTAACTACTGAAAAAGCTATCAAAATGATAAAAGAAAAAGGTTTAGAATATACCACAAAGAGTGAAGAAAGCGCTACTGTTGAAGAAGGAAAAGTAATAAGAACAGAACCAAAAGCCGGTTCTACTAGAACTAAGAAGAGTACAATAACAATTGTTGAATCATCAGGTAAAGAATATGTAGTCCTTGAGGACTATACCGGTCAAAACTATTATGAAATAAAAGGAAAATTAGAAGCAAAAGGTATAAAAACAGAAATGAAAACAAAAACTGTTGAAAATGCTTCAGAGTATAAAGATAAAGAAGATTTAATAATCGATCAAGAACCAAAATACAATAAAGATGAAGAGAAAAAACTATACAAAAATGATACAGTTATTCTATATATTCCAGAAGTAGATGTATATCCAGATATGGTTGAAGAAAAATGGACTTTAGAGCAAGCTCAAGATTTTGCAAAAGAATACAAATTAACATTAGATATAACATATAAAGAAACAAAAGATGTTGATGAAAATATAATATTATCACAAAGTCGTGCCAAGGGAGATCCAATATATGAAGGATACACATTAAAAATAACAGTATCAAAAAAACCAGAAGATAAAAAATTAGAAGATAAAAAAGATTCGGTATCACCAAGTGATAATGAGTAAAGGAAAAAGTATGGAAGGCATAATAATAAAAAATCAAAGTAATGATTATACAGTAAAAACATCAAAAGGAATAAATATATGCAAGCCAAGGGGAAAGTTTCGCAATGAAAAGATAACTCCTTTAGTAGGAGACCATGTTATAATAGATGATATAAACAACTACTTATTAGAAATAAAACCAAGAAAAAACTTTTTAATAAGACCAAATATAGCAAATGTTGATATAGCACTAATAATAACATCGGTAAAAGAGCCAAATTTTGATAATAATCTATTAGACAAGTTACTAACAATAATATCATACAACGGTATCGAACCAATAATAT